>Ga0163149_10000047_pt1 | contig 137334 bp, 110 predicted proteins | sample OliLakLV19MP5G1_FD_148604 | JGI IMG/M metagenome (GOLD analysis project Ga0163149, IMG submission 148604) | Freshwater microbial mat bacterial communities from Lake Vanda, McMurdo Dry Valleys, Antarctica - Oligotrophic Lake LV.19.MP5.G1 | ecosystem: Environmental > Aquatic > Freshwater > Lake...
ATCTTCAATCCAAGATAAAAACTTTACGTGCCACCACTTGCAATACTAAAGCAGCCTGATATCATAATAAGAAGATGAGCACCCAGAGCCATGATCATCAAATTTCAACTACGCTAGAGACATCCCCCTAATTTGTTTGTTAGAAATTACGTCAATTTTGATCCCGTTAGACCGGAACCTCCTGATGCTCTTTCAGCTCGAGCATTGAGTTTAGACGAGACTTGCTGCGGTGCCACAGAAATGCGACCACATAAACCTGGCTGTAGCTATGCAGCAAAGAGTAGCCAACGGAATGCGCAAAATCGGAATAGTAATAAAGCTAAGTGATGTGATTAGCCTCGCCTATGTCAATCAAAAACATAACAGTCCCCAATCGTAAAGTGTCTAAGGTCTTACTTTTCAGTTTGTTGTTGGCACTATTTTCGACTCAATTGTTTTCTGCATCGTTTGGGGAGCAAAGCAGTATTCAAAAGGGTCGTGAGCTGTTTGGTAAGGGGAAATTTACCGAAGCACTTAATTTTTTCGACCAAGGCGTTGATGAAAAACCGACCGAAGGAGCTCCTCACTTCTGGCGTGCCAAGTGCCTTTCATCTCTCGATCGTGGAAAGGAGGCTATCGCCGAGTACAAGCTCGCGCTGTTGCTCTCCACCGATAAAGCAACAAAGGAAGCATGTCGCGCCGAGCTCAAGAAAAATAACGAGAGTATTCCTGTTGGATCGGTCGTCTCTGAGTCCGATGCAATAGATGCTGACGGCAAAATCTTCAAACTGTCGACGAAAAAATTGGATTGGAATTTGACAGTCGATGACAATTTGAAGAGCAGTCTCACTGCTCAAGACGCGCAGTTAGCCGCTGCGGTCAATGGCAGTGGAATGTCCTCGCTTGATAGAATGACCCGCGAACCTTTCTACGGCGGTGCTGCAACTAGAGACAAAATAGCACTTGAAATCGAAAAGAGTGTGCCGCATGCAGCATTTCAGCTTTCGGCGGCCGATCTGCAAACGTTCAAAGCAAGCGATGTCTATATTATCTTGGACCATTCCGGTTCGATGGAGTCCAGGGATTGTCCGGCCGGCGGCACTATTCAAAGTCGGCTTAATTGGTCTGCCGAGGAGTTAATTGGTTTTTCAGAAACGCTTTCCAGGTCTTTACCGCATGGGTTTGTTTTTATTCCATTCAATTCCAGCCCGCAAGCTTTCATGGTCAAAGACTCGCAATCATTCTCTTCATTACTTCGCGGTCTCAAATGGCAGGGTGGCACTCAGCTATCACCCGCACTGAAACTGGCTTTTCAAATGCATGAGCGCCACTTGAACCAGCCCTTGTTGATCGCGATCATCACGGATGGTTTGATAAACATCAGTGATGTTAAGCACACAATTTCTGCTGCTACCAGAAAATTCCGTCTGCCTAACGGCGTGTTCGTTACGTTTGCTCAAGTTGGTGTCAGTGTCGATACCACCTTGTTACAGGAGGGCGGTGTGCGCTCATCTCCAGCGCTCGACTCAATAAGCAATGGTCTGGACGAAATGAACAACCTTCATCATAACTTCGGCGCCGCTTACAAAGCCTGTTCGGTGGTGAGATTTAGAAAGTTGCGCGAAGATGGTCTTGGCCGCTCTATTTTGCGCGCATTGCGTGCTTATGTGCCGGCGCCATCGGAACAGGGCAAAGCGGAAACGAAGAAAATCGAAAAGAAAAAGTGACCGGCTCGCTCGAATGGCTTAAGCTCGTCGCTCCGGCGCTGCCTGTGTTGGTCTTGTCGGCTGAGGACAACAGCTTTTGGAACATTGCTCTGGAACGAGGCCGAATTCTCCTTCAGCTTTTGGCTGGTCGCCATTGGTTTTTTCCAGAACCAATTCGCGGATCATATTGATGAATGCAGGATGAGTTCCGGCAGTGCCTGCGCGAAGCATGCGGACGCCCTTGCTCTCGGCCAGTTCCATGGCTTGTTTGTCCAGGTCGAATTTGACCTCCAGGTGATCTGAAACAAAACCAATTGGTTGAACAATTACGTCTTCGTATCCTTGAGCAGAGAGTTCTTCGATGTAATCGCAGATGTCCGGCACCAGCCATGGTTGCGTGGCTGGACCGGAACGACTTTGAAAAACGAGCTCCCAGTCTGTATGTCCGACGGTTTCTGCAATTAGCTTACCTGATTCGCGAAGCTGCGATTCATATCCGCATCCGGCAGCCATCGAAGTAGGAATACTGTGAGCGGTAAAAACCAATTTCGATTTTTTGCGATGCTCATCCGTTAACTGGTTGAGCGCAACCCGCAGTCTATCAACGTTTGCTTCGACGAAGCCAGGATGGTTGAAGAATATACGCAGCTTGTCGATGAACGGTGCGTTCGGTCCGACCTTCTCACGAGCGGCTTCGATGTTTTCGCGATACTGCCGGCAGCCACTGTAAGAGCTGTAAGCGGAAGTCACAAATGCAAGAGCATTTCTTACGCCGTCTTCTGCCATCTTCTTGATCGTTTCATCCAGCATGGGATGCCAATTTCGGTTGCCCCAGTAAATTGGAATGTGGGGACCCTTCTCGGCAAATAGAATTTTGAGCTCGTGCATCAACGCGCGATTTTGTTCGTTGATTGGACTGACACCACCGAACTGCTCGTAGTGTTTTGCCACCTCGACCATTCTTTCGGGTGGAACGTTTCGGCCGCGCAATACGTTTTCCAAAAATGGAATAACATCGTCGGGTGCTTCAGGTCCGCCGAAAGAGACTATTAACAGCGCATCGTATTTACTCATGTTTCCTGCCTTGACGAAATCGTCCTTTCGCTAAACTCGCTTAGCGTGGGTTTCCCAGTACTTATCGCGAAGACCTTTTTTGAAAATCTTTCCGCTTCCGGTCTTAGGAAGTTCTTTTACGAAGTCGATCGACTTAGGCGCTTTATAGCTGGCCAGGCGTTGTTTCACGAACTCGATGATTTCAGCTTCTGAGCTCCATCGTGCCGTGGCAAACAATAACTGCTTTGACCGCCTCGCCCCACTTCTCATCAGGCACTCCAAACACAGCGCATTCGAATACTGCTCCGTGTTCGTATATTATATGCTCGACCTCGGTTGAGAAAACGTTTTCTCCTCCTGTGACAATCATGTCCTTCTTGCGATCGACGATGTTCAAAAATCCATCTTGATCGACCGTCGCGAGATCGCCTGTGTGCAGCCATCCGTTAATAATCGTGGCAGCCGTGATGTCGGGTTTATTCCAATATCCTTTGGTGACATTAGGACCGCGTGCAATGATTTCGCCCACTTCTTCCGCGTTGTGCGCCACTTCGCTGCCGTCTTCTTTGACCACCTTCACGTCAACGCCAATAATTGGGCGACCCGTTTTTGCTTTCACTTCCAGCAATTTGTGCGCGGGAAGATTGGCATGAACAGCCAGAGGCAACGAGATCGTCAGAAATGGACTGGTTTCTGTCATTCCATAAAATTGGGCGTAATCGCAGCGGAAAACTTCCGCCACCTGCCGCACCATATCTGGTGCTATCGGCGAGCCGGCGGTAAGAATGAAACGCAACGTATTGTAGGTGTACTCCCAAATATTGTGCGAGTCGAGCAATGTCCCCAGCATGGTTGGCACTAAGGCCGTCAGGGTCACGCCTTCGCGTTCGATTACTTGCATTACAGGCGTCGCTTTAAATTGAGGCAAGAACACGTGTTTGCCGCCGGCCCAGGTCACCGACCAGATCGCCCAGGCATCGACCAGGTGAAAAATTGGCGCTACGTGCAGCCAGACATCAGAATCTTTGATGTTTAGTTCTGAAACAGCAGCAAGTGCGTTGAACGCGGCGTTGCCGTGAGTGAGCATCACACCTTTGGCTTGGCCAGTTGTTCCGCTGGTGTAATAGAGCTGCGCTAGATCGTCGGAAGTGGCGTTTGGCTCAGGGAGCGCCACGCCCCAGTGGTTCATTAAGAACGGTTCGTAATTGGTCGAGTTGATATCGTTTTTTTGCGGCGCTCCTGGACCGAGCCACAGAAGCTGTTTCACTGACGTTTTGTTCTTGAAAATCTTTTCAATCACTTCTGAAAATTCGGTGTGGCCGACAAAAATCTTGGCGTTGGAATCCTGCAATATGACTCGGACTTCCTCGGCGTGCAGGCGGTAGTTGAGAGGATTGAGGACAGCTCCCATAAACGCGGTTGCATAATAGAGTTCAAGATACTCATGACAGTTGAGCGACATGCAAGCGACGACGTCGCCTTTCTCCACGCCGGCATCCTTGAGCGCGGCTATCAGTGCGGCGATGCGCTTGCCGAGTTCCTCATATGTCATCTTCTTTTGCCCGTCGGCAATCGCTTCTTTGGTTGGAAACAGTGAAAGCGCTCTGAGCAACGACTGATTGAGGTGCATTGGTTGTCAATGTCCTTGTGAAAGTATCGGAGGATTGAGCATTTTAGTCTCTAGCCGTGCCATTTGTTTGCGGTTTGAATAAAGTCATTAGTATTTAATGATCATTGTCTCAAGTTTCCAAACGAGCTGATATCCTATGCAAAACCGCCATTCAGGCTCCTCGGAGCGGAGGGCGCGGATCTTGCAGTGTTTTGCGTGACATCTGCTCGATTAGTAATCCGGCAATTGGCTTAGCTAAGAAGGTGTTCGACATGGGTCAAGTAAAAGAAAAAATGTACAACGGAATCAAGGTTCCAGAAGGCGAAGTAGTTAAATTCGAAAACGGCAAACCCGTTACTCCGTCAAAACCAATTATTCCGTTCATCGAAGGCGACGGCACCGGCCGCGACATTTGGAAAGCTTCCAAACTGGTTATCGACGCTGCTGTCAAAAAAGCATACGGCGACAAAAAAGAAATCGCCTGGTTTGAAGTTCTCGCCGGCGAAAAAGCATTCGATCAAACCAAAGATTGGCTTCCGAAAGATACTATCGAAGCCCTCAAAGAATTCGGCGTTGCAATCAAAGGACCACTCACCACGCCAGTTGGCGGTGGTATACGCAGTCTCAACGTTTCGCTCCGTCAAATATTCGATCTTTATTGCTGCGTAAGACCAGTTAAGTATTTCTCCGGCGTGCCATCACCAGTGGTGTCTCCAGAAAAACTCAACGTCGTCATCTTCAGAGAGAACACTGAAGACGTATACGCCGGTATCGAGTATCCAGCAGGTTCTCCTGAAGCCAAGAAAATCATCGACGCTATCCATAGTGTCAGCCCTGACAAAACCATCCGTCCTGATTCCGGTATCGGCATCAAACCGATTTCAAAAACCGGCTCGCAACGTCTTGTTCGCCGCGCCATCGAACACGCAATCGAACACAAGTTGCCATCAGTGACTTTGATGCACAAAGGCAACATCATGAAGTTCACCGAAGGTGCCTTCAAAGATTGGGGCTACGAAGTAGCTGAGAAAGAATTCGCCGAACATATCATCACCGAAGAAAAACTTTGGGCCGATCATGATGGCAAAATGCCTGCCGGCAAAATCCTGATCAAGGATCGTATTGCTGATTCAATGTTCCAACAAATCTTGTTGAGACCAGATGAATACTCGGTTATCGCAACCACCAACTTGAACGGCGACTATCTCTCAGATGCATGCGCAGCCCAAGTAGGCGGACTCGGAATCGCTCCTGGAGCCAACATCGGCGACAACTGCGCGATCTTCGAAGCAACCCACGGTACCGCTCCTAAGTACGCCGACAAAGACGTTATCAACCCAGGTTCGGTCATCCTGTCCGGCGTCATGATGCTCGAATTCCTGGGCTGGAACGAAGCTGCTCAGCTCATTCTGAAGGCTCTGGCTACAACCATCCAACAGAAGAAAGTAACTTATGACATGGAGCGCCTCATGACCGGCGCCACCAAAGTCAAAACCAGCGAATTCGCCAAACATATCATTGAGAATATGGGTTAATTCGAACGGTTAGAACGTTCGTGTAATTGAGAAGGGACGGCTGAGAAGTCGTCCCTTTTCCTATAGTGATTTCCTTGTTTGCTTCGCGTTAGCAGATCTACATCGGCTTCGCGGCAACAGGCGTTTGTTCTTTGGCAAGCTGTTGTTTCAGAGTTAAGAGCATGCCTTCCTGAGGGAGGGAATCGAGATAGCCCAGCTTTTGGGATTCGACTCGATCACGCCGAGCCCCGTCGGCATCGCCGTTGCAAGCGAGTGCTTCGGACCGGAGTCGATACGCAAACGGGTTGTATTTCAGAATTCGAATAGACTCGGATGCAGCAGATGCGGCTTCATCATATTTGCCTAAACCGATCAGTGCGAGCGCTCGAGTCCGATGAACTGCAGCAAGATCGGGATATTCTTTGCTGAGCGTATCTGCGATTTTTAACGCCTCTGTGCCGCGCCCCGAAATTGTATAAGCTTCGGCTAGAGTCATTTGAGCATCCGGTGAGGGATGATTCTTCGCCACTACGGAAGCGGTTTCTAAAGCTTTTTCGGCTTGACGAGTGCTTATATAATATACCGCCAGTAGTGCCTGCCCATCTGTCGGAGATTTCTCGCTAACGATATCTATGTTTTGTTTTGCTTTTTCGTTATCGCCGAGAAGCAGGTATGCTCTGGCTAAACATGAGTAAGGTTCGATTGCTTCCGGATTCTTCTTTTGTGCGGTTTGCGCCGTTTTTATCGCCTGCTTCAAATCGAGCTTCTGCATCTCCGCTTCGGATTTCAAACAAATCAAAGTCGGATCAGATTCATTCAAAGTGATTGCTTTTCGGATGGAATCGAGCGCTTCATCAGGTTTTCCAAGATGGATATAACAGGTCGCCAAAACCTTGTATGTATAGACCAGATCGCCTCCGTGCTTTGCGGATTGGAGTGCATCTTGCAGCGCTTTCTCATATTGCCCATTGAGCGCGTATGCCTTAGCGCGGTATGCCAGTGTCTGTTCATCGGCAGGATCCAGTTGTACTGCCTTGTTTGCGCTGTCGATAGCAGCGTCAGCTTGTTTTAGTTCGCCGAGAAGCATCGAGCGCTTGCTGTGGTACCAACCGACGTCGGAACGCAACTCGATTGCTCGATTGAGATCGTTGAGCGCGCCGTCGTAGTCCATCAATAGTGACTTGACTGTGCCGCGTTTGGCATACAGTGCGGAATCTTTGTCGCTTTGCAAAATTGCGGCATCGTATAATTTCAGCGACTTCTTGTATTTTCCGCCAGCGATAAGAGTGCCTGCTTGCGAAGATAACTGGTCAGGGTTGTTGTTTGACGCGCAACCAGCAAGCAACGCAACCAACATCACTAAAACGCTTCGATTCATGGAGAGCTCCGTTATCACCGCATTAATTGAATAGCGCGAATCGGGTCGATCGTTGTGACTTGTCGGATTATTTTGCATGAATCGGTTAAGGCACGAGACCGACGTCTCGTTCCTTCGGTATGTCATTGAGTTTCTTTATCGCCTGTCAATTGAGCCTGAATGCTTCATCGACACTAACGGTCACGCAATTGAATTTACATGGCTGCAAGCGGGCATATAGATACTACAAAATGAATTTCAATCCAGCGCTGGCACTAAAAGTCGTACGAATTTGCGGAAAGCTGCAAATTCGCCAATTCTTGCTCTGTCTGCTTGTTTTTGCTGTAGCGACCGCGTTGCTTTGTATTTCGGTCCCAAGCATCAGTAGCAATCCATGGTTTCAAGACATCAATATCTTGATCGCATATAAGAGCGGCGACTTCGGAATAGTTTTCAGAAATTGGAATCTGTTCCTAAGAGGTATGCTCGAGCTTACGGGGTTTTATCTCGGCTTCTTTTGTCTGTTTTTTATTGCCGTTCTCGTGAACCGTTCATTCGACTATATGTCAGCGAAATACCATCTGTTTATTGCTTTTGATCGAAACGACAAATGTTTTATCGATGGGAATGCAAACTCTAGTCTATTCGAGATTCGATTCGCAGCAGGCGAATCGCTGATGGTGTTAAAGGTCAGGGATGGAAACGACTTCGATTGCTTCGAACTCAGCTCACTGGCGGAAACACCTGATACTGTAAATCAAGCAATAGAACAAGCCGTTGTGAGTCATCCCGAGAACACGAGAGTCCGCGCCTTGACTGCCCGAATATACGAACCGATATAAACTTGCATCTCAGATCCAATGCCGTTCTCCGACTGATACCGTCCTTTTGTTTTTTTCATTTTTTCTCCGAAATTATATACCAGAGCAATAATGCTAAGATTCTTACAAGTGCGACAACTTAGCGACTGAGATCGGGCCAGCTCATAATCTGCTCGTCACTGAAGTTTTTAAACGGGTCGATTTCCTGTCCCGCTTTGGGGCTAGGCATCTTTTTGATATTCGGATCGCCGATTGAAAGTGCCACCGCCTGTAGTTCCGCCGGGCGAGCCGGAATCAACACCTGCCCGACAACGTCGGTTTTAACTTGATTGAGCTGCAGCAGTTTGGCCTTGGCGCGCGCTAATTGTTTTTCTCTCAAGGCTTTTAGTTTTTCGGCTTTCGCTTTATCTGCGGCGACTTCTTTGGCCTTCAAAAGCAGCGCTTCAGTCTGCTTTGCAATAATTTCTTCAAGCGCTTTTTTCTCGCGAGCAGCCTGGTATTGCTTGTATGCCGCGATGTATTTGAGAATTTTTCCGTAGTCCCAGCGCATGGTGAAATTGAAACCGGCGATTTTTGAAGTCGGTGGAAACTCCAATATCCGAGAGTGATTCATGCTTTGAATTGTTTTCATTAGCGCTGAGTTGAGTACACCATCCCCGGTGCTCGCGTAAATGTGCCCTCGCAAATTTCCACGCCTGTCTATACTAAAGACGCACGCGGCTCTGCCTGTGACCTGGTTTTTGGCATCCTGATAAAGGTGGGAAGTGAGAACATGCTGAAACGCGCGAGTGAAGCGTTGAATCCAATAATCCCAATCGGATGTACTTTCTGGTGACTGACGAAATTTACTCAAACCATCGGAATGGCTTCCCCATTTCGATGCATTGAGCGATTTGCTTTTGTCGACCAGATCCATGACGTCGTCCATCGGAATGGTCGTCGCGGCCCAACTCTTGTAGTACTGACCGCCGGCGTGCGCTTTCTTCGCTTTGTCGAAGCCGCCTTTGACTAATTTCTTTCCATTCTTGAGCAAATCATCCATGGAACTAAACATCACCGGTGGTGGCATCATAATGTCACCTTCGGCGGTGACTTGCGGTTGCGCTTTGGGCGCACCAAAAACTTGAGACACACTGTTTCCGAACATGCTAAACCAATCACTGCCGGGCCTGATTATTTTTGGAACTTTTGGCAGCGCGTCACTTTTGTCGTTGAGTGCCTGGCTCGCTAGACCTTGAATCATCTCCGGTGGGCAAAGTCGCGCTGCCCATTCCAACTCGTCCAGGGCATAAGCGTCGTCGCCCATCTTTTTCTTGACCATGCCCAAGTAGTAATGTGTCACTCCGTCGTCCGGATTGTTTTTCAAGTCTTCGGTAAGCAGTGCGACAGCTTTCTCGTAGTTGCCGGCTTTGTACTCTTTGATAACTTCCGGCAACATGGCGGACTGTGCATTGGCAGCCGCTGTCGAAAACCAGAGGCAAGTGATTAGAAAGGCTGTGTGTAAGTGAATTCTCTTCATCGTTCCAGCAATGATCTATGAGAAATTATTCCACATCAGCACTTATTTAACGCGCAGGCGGTGAGCGCGGCACGTCCATCTCATCTACCACGAGTCACAGCTGTCGAGCGCTTAACCTCGAACAACCCCGAGTTCCTGCAGCGCATCATCGACGCTGATACCGCTCTGGTGGCTGTAATTGAAAGCAATAAATGCTTGTTCGGTTTCAAGAATTCCTTCACGCACAAGTGAGTAACAGCGCAGTGCAGATTTCAAAGTTGTTTCATCAATGCAGCCTGCGACCAGAAGCATGCGACCTAAAATTTGTGGGTTGTTGACGCTGGTTTCGACGGCGCGTTTGATATCTTCATCAGTCACGACTCCAACCAGAGTTAAAAATTGGCTGAGAGAAACTGATACCGCCGGTAGTTTCATGTTCGAGTCGACCGTTTTGCGATCCGTCGTCGAACCGTAATGATAGATTTCCGTCAAACGGTGTGCGGCCCACAATGGCGTGATTTCGCCTTTGGAAACTTCAGATTGGAAACCTAGTGCAGCATCCAAAACTTCTTTCGAGATGTATTGAAGTTCGACAAGAACTTGACCGATTGGTTTCTTATTCAGCAATCCGATTTCGATGGAGTACATCAAATCAGATTCACTCATCAGACCTGCGAGAACCAGCAGTTCCCCGAGTCTGATTGTGTGGCGAGCAGGTAAGCGGTAATAGCCGCGTTCCATCAACGGAAGTTCCACTGCTACTTGTCGAACTTTAGCGGCCTTCAAGCCTTGAATCGCCTGGACCTTCGTTACTTTGCCATCGCGAATCAAAATTTGTGCGTTTAGTGCTGAAGAAAGAAGCGCTTCGGAGAGCACCAGATTCAATACCAGTAGTCGGCCGAATGGAACACCGGAAGCGCGACTTTTTACAAGTGCGTCTTGCAATTGTTCTTGCGTCACATAGCTGGCTTCGATAAGCAGCTCTCCGAGCTTGTTGGTGCTGACTTCGCCTGGATGGTTCCAGCCCATCTGTTCCAGGGCCTGCTCCAGAGTCAGCTTTGTGTTTAGAACTACAGCCGCCGCTTTTTTAGCTGAATCCAAATCGATCAGCTGGTCTTTCAATAGCGATTGAATTTGAACGGCGGATTGCAGATTTTCTTCGCTAACGAATGACGACATCACCAGAACCCGCCCAACCGGCAACCCGACCTCGCGGGCAAGATTGAGGGCATGAGCCAGATCTTTCGTCGAAATCATGCCGATATCCACGAGAACCTGCCCCAATCGCAAGTCTGCTCTGGCATCTGTTTGCTCTAACGGCACATTTTCGGACGGCGACATTTTAGTTTCCTGCAAGACACTTTTATTGAATCGATTTTACCTGGTAGGCGTGCTCGATGTTTTTATTTCGCCAGGCAAAGAGATAATTTTTTCGTCGATTAGCTTGTCGATTTCCGCGTTCGTGTAGCCGGCTTTGTTAAGCAGGCTCAGAAGCTCCGTCAGGCGGTTGTCACCGTTTTCCGGAGAACGAACTTTGCGCAGCTGTTTGTCAACCGGGAAGAGGATTTGCGGGATATTTCCGAGCACAGGATGAATCAGATTGGCGACCATTCCGCGCTCCTTCAGCGGATAGGATTCAAATGCCTCGTTGATAGTATTGACGGGCGATACGCAGCATTTACTGCCTTCGAAAAGCCGCGTCCACTCGCTCAGATTTTTGTGCTTGATAACGTCAGCGATAGTTTCTTTCAGCTCGGTTTCTCTGCTCAGATCGGCGATTACAGGTTCCAGATCGGGGCGCTCGATGATTCGGCAAAACGTTTGCCAGAACGGGCGTTCCAGGCAGGCGACGGCGAGAAATCGACCATCCTGACATTCATAGACGTTGTAATTGGGAAACTCTTTTGGATAGGCAAAGCCGCCTTCCGCCGGCGTCTTTCCGGTATAAAGCACCATTGATCCCAAAACGTTTAGAGACGAAAGTGTGGCATCAAGCATGCTGATATCAAGCGCTTTCCCTTTTTCGCCAGGCTTCCGTTCATAAAGCGACGCGACGATCGATAGCGCACCGAGCAGCCCGGACATGTAATCAGAAACTGGAATCGCCGGAATAACGGGACGTTCGTTGTCTCTGGAATTCAAGCTCAGCAAGCCGGTTTCGGCGACTAGATTCAAGTCGTGAACAGGTGTGTCTTTACGATCCGAATCGGCACCATGACCGGTGATAGACAGAAAAATAATCGAGGGATTCAAAGCGCTCATCGTTTCATAGCCGAGTCCCAGTCGATCCATCACGCCCGTTCTGAAGTTCTCAATAACCACGTCGCACTCAGGCACAATGCGCTTGATTAGCTCGACGCCCTCGGTCGTTTTCAGATCGACTTTCAGTCTGGATTTATCTCGTTGCATACTCCAGTAAAAAAGACTTTCGCCTTCGACGATTGGTGGCAGTTTGTGCGCGAGTCCCGGAATGTGCGATTCAATCCGCAAAACATCGGCGCCCATGTCACTCAAGGCTGCGGCGCATAGCTCACCCGGCAGCAAATGCGTGAAGTCGAGTACTTTGATTCCTGAGAGTGGTGGCATGAGTCGTCCTGATTGTTCTGATTTTTTGTTTGAAAAACTAAACTGGAAAAATTTGGCACAGTTTGAAGCAATTATTTTTGCGACTTTTTTGTATTGGATTTGCTTTTAGGTGTAGTGAACGAATCGAGGCTCATTGCCTATGTGTAGAGCCTCCACGTCCATCGACTACCTCAATCCCCACTGGTAAATTCGCAAAGCAGCAGGATGATGGTTCTGGTTTCAATTGAGCGACAAAACTTTGTGCATCCGACACGGTGCCTTCAATTACAAGCACGTCGTTTTCGATTTCAAAATTCGCGGTCTTACCTTTGCGAAAAACAATTGTGCTTTCCGCTCCGCGAATGATGATCCCTTTGTTGCTGGAAAAGCCATCCACGAGAGCGGCTTGAAGTTTTGAAATCACATCGACACCGAGTGTAATCGATGGTTTGTATGTAAAAATCCATTCCGCAACGGGGCAATCAAACGTTATATCCGCGGCACCATCCGCGGTGATACCGTGCTCGACTTTGGAGGCAATTACCGGATCTTTTGTGATTGATTCTCTTCCAGGTTGAGCGATTAATAAACTGCCTAACTGCACTTTTGCCAGTTCGAGGAACTTCTCTCCACGCCAGCGTTTCACCGCATTCAATTCGTCGCCGGTGATTGCCACGGCTTGAAAAAATTCAACGTTTCCATTTTTGGTTTTGATACTTTCAAGCTCTGAATCGCGTGTGAATATCATCGCTGCTATTCGGGCTTGAGCACCACCATTGAACACGTTTTCTAAATCGATATGATTGCCCTGTTGCAGATGTGTTCCACTTTCGAAAATCACGAAGGCCACACTATTAAGCAGCTCGCAAGGCCATTGTGGAGGCTGGTTGTCGGTTATCGGCGCGGTCAATCGAAACGTGAGCTCGAAACCCAGCCCGCTCAAGTCGGCGTTTTCTGACTCTTTGTCGAAAAGTTCGCTGAAACCAAGGGTGGTGTAATGCCAGTGCGGCGCTTCTGACTGAGACCGATAAACCGAAATCGAATCAAGTGCTGGAGATCCTGTGCCGGTCAGTTCGTTGTCTGTGAATGTCCGGTCGGGCGGGTGTCCGTAAAAACTTGTCAGCGCTTGATTTATAGCATCGAAACCAGGCGCCTGGTCCTTATTGGTCGGCATTGGTCAGCGTCGTCTCCGCTTTGTTGAACGCGGCATTTTAGCACAGCACCCTGGGGTTATGCACGTTGTCTAAAGCCGTGATATGACATATAGTAGCAATTGCTGTTGTCGATCAAAATTGACCGGCATAATCAATTTAGTTTTCGATTCGTGTGTCTTGGGTTGAGCATGTTTTCTAGAAAATTCCTTGCCATCAGCATTGGTATCGCGATCACAATCGCCGGTGCTGCTCCAGCCTGTTATGCAAAGAAAGGCACCGGTTCCAGTCATGCATCGTCCGCAAAAGCTAGCACCGAGGGTGGTGCCGACGCAAATTCTGCTGTCGATGTAACTGCGAGCACGGGCGGCGAAACCGGAGCAGACGAAGATCTCGCAGAAGTGGCGTCAGTCATAGCAAATAGCGACAAACTCGTCAGTGCTGGGAAATTTCCCGCAGCGATCGAAGTGCTTCGAGCCGGCTTGAAAGAGCACGGACAAAATCCGCATCTTCATGAGCGTCTGTCCAAAGTTTTCTACATGAATGGTTCGATTGACGATGCGATCTCGGAATTGTTGATGGCGATTTCAATCGATCCGAATGTATTCGATTACTACTCGGATGTTGCCTGGTTGTATTCGATTTCAGGCAAATATCGCGAAGCGGTAACCTATTCGAAACAGGCGCTCAGTCGAGATCCGAATAAAGCGTATCCATATGTCGTGATGGGATTTTCGCTTGGCTGTCTAGGAAAAAAACAACAAGCAACTGAAATGCTCAAGCGCGCGATCGAACTAGATCCAAACAATCCAACAGCGCATCTTTATCTCGCGGATGTGATCGCCGGTGGTGGCGATTATGAAAAAGCGCTGCCGATGTACCAGAAGAGTTTGAAACTTGATTCGTCGACTGCAAGTGCATTTGTTGGTCTCGGTGATTGTTTCCGCAAACTCGGTCATCCAAAAGAAGCAATGGCGGCTTATAAACGCGCTGTAGATCTCGCCCCGCAAGACGCAACTGCTCGAGGACACCTGGGATTCGCTTTATCGCAGTCCGGCGATTATGCCGGAGCGATGCGCCAGGGAATGACCGCGAATTCGATTCGGTTGGGTCAATACTGGGGCAAATTCATGGGAATGTTTGTCGCGGTTTGGGCAGGGATATTCCTGGTTTTCGGCACCGTCTTCGGTGCCATGTTCATGGGATCGCGATTCAATCCGGTTCCTGGAGAGTCAATCCTCAACCAGTTTGTCATGGTCTTTTATAAAGAACGGCCAGGCCGATTTGTTATCACAGACAAACGTCTCGTATTCGTTCCAGAAATTGTCTCGAGATGGTTCGGTGCGACACGCGTAAGTATTCAACGCGACCAGATCAGTTCAGTGAAAACTGAAGGCACTGCATCTGGTGGCACGGTCACCATTAGCGTCGGCAGCGAATCTGCTTCTATATTTCGCGTGCCCGGCATCGTGTATGGTCCGCTGGTTGCCGTTCTGAGCGAACAACGTTTGCTCGGCGAAGTTAGTGAACAGTATGTCACTGGCGATCATGGTAAGAAGGCTCCATGTCCGGTTCCGACCACGCGAATGCCAGAGAAAGAAGAACAATCCGACACGGCGCAATTTGAACAATACGCAGTGATCGCGGCAAGTTTCGATTTTCGCGACGGTCATTCTGAAGAACCGACACTTAAGTTGTCGGCCATTCCGGAGCCTACTGCGAGCCAGTCCAGCTCAACTGCACTTTTCAAAGGCGCGCCGAAACCTGGTGACGCCGCAGCAAAATCTTCGAAGAAAACCACGGCGCCAGTCAACAAAGATCCTAAAACTGACAAACCATCTGATACTAAGAAAGATTCTAGACCTTTGAAACCGCTGGCGAAACTCGAGCCGATTCCTTCAGCTGAGCCTAAAGAAAAATCGGACTCGACGCCGGTTGCGAATTCCGACGCGAAGCTAGGTGCTAAGGCGGATCAGAAAGCAGATGCAAAGGCAGATTCTTCAGTAGAATCTAAAGTAGACTCGAAATCCTTGACGAAAGAAAATCTCAAAGCAGATTCGAATGTTGATCCGAAGGCGACGCCGAAACCTGCACCGCCGGATTCGAAATCAGAATCGAAAACAGATTCACAATAGACGCTGAAACAATCTTGACGCAAACCGTATCCAACGTGATGACTTAATAGTCCGTTAATCAGCGGCCAATGTCGGAGAACATCACGCGCGTAACGTTTCGCTTAATGGCTTCGTGCATGGCTTTCTGGGCGTTGGCAACTACGCTTTCAATGTCTTTAGCATCTGTTGGGACACTCGCGATTCCGAAGAAGAAAGTCGGTCTGACCTGTGCGAGTTCCGGAGAAAACTTGGTCAAATTCGTTGTGATTTTGTCGACTAGTGTTGCAGCGAGTCCAGCGTTTTGATTAGGCAAGATTAAGGCATAGCCGCGGTCGCCGAAGTGCCCGAATATGTCGACGTCGTGTTTTATTTTCGTGATTGCCTGGCTTGTGAGATCGACAATTTTCGAAGCGGGAATTGTCGGTTTTTCCACTGGACGTAACTTCATGCAGAAAACCATAAGTGAAAATGTGCCCGCGAATCGAAACGATCTGGCGAACTCCCGATCCAGAAAATACTGCATAGTCTCGAACGTGTAGATGTTCGTCGCAGGATCGGTGAGCAGCGCGCTTACCCGCTTTGGTGATGTTTTATTGAATACCTGTTCTGTGGTTTCCAGGCCAATATGGACCGTGTCCAATTCCTGAATCGTCGAGGTGGCGGACATAAAGGCCTGCACCGAGGGTGATGGCAACTTGCCTTCGGTCGTACCGCCGGCGCCGGCACCAAATGCAGCGGACGGTGGTAACAACGGCGCTGGACCTGGCTGCGTCGGTGTTTGATTTCCCCAGTTTCCTTCCTGACGCGGTTGAGATCCAGCTTTGAATTGTCCACTTATCGCTTGTGGATTTGTCGGAAACTGGCCGCTTGTTGCTTGATTCTGCGGTGGGAGCGGAAACGTTCCGCTGGTCGCCTGTGGAAACCTGGTGCCGGAACTCAACGAAATCTGCGGCTGTTGTTGTGATTCTGGAAACTGATTGGTAGTTGCCTGGCGCTGCTGCTCAAGCGCCTTCTCCTGCGGGTTGGCGCTGTGTGTGCCACTAATCGCTTGGGGCGATTGAATGAGCGGTTCTGCATACGGATCCTCTAGAACGCAGCGGCCATCGGGAGTGAGAACGAGTCCCAGCTTCAACAGGTTTGTTGCAATCGCGATCCATTGACTTGGATTGAGTGAAAGCAAATTCGATATGTCTTTGAGACTGCGATTGCCGTCAAGATTCTGAAAAAATCTCTTCTGCAAATCTAATCCGAGGGGCGGACCGTCTAAAATTCTTTTCTCAAAAGCTTGTTCTGAAATCGCATTGGTAGTTCTTGTTAGAACAGCCATATCATCAATCTGATGTTCTTGTAAGAAGCCGATGTTTTCTATGAGTTGCGCGGCCAGGTAGGTAATCTGTTCGACTGACTGGTTGATTGTAGCGGTATCAGCTTTGGTGCCCTGTGTGAAGGAAATTTTTCCTTGCATCCAGGTGCACAGTTCAAGAAGCGCTTCAAGACCTGTTTGCATCGGTGTAGTCGCATGAACCGGACGACCGTGCAAAAAGATGACGACGCCTTCGCCTTCAGGGCATTCGACACCTAATCTGCCAGTCGCATCTTCTTTGGTTGCGATTAACAATATTGACGAGAGCGGGAGTATCTCTAACGTGCCGCTTATCAGCTTATTGAGCGGCGGACGATTCGCTGCTTGCTGCGCGGCGAGCGTTGCCCCAGGAGTGTTGTATTTAGTTCCAGGCGTAGAGTATTTTATGCCGCCCAAAGACTCGAGAAGTGTAGTCGTTTCCTCGGGTGGCTCATCAACATGAAGCGGCGGCGGCGCGCCCACAGCAGAGAGTATTTGCGGAAAAATAACTCCGAGATCGTTGGTTCTGTAGAACCAAATCATCCGCTGACCAGCGTCTGATGACTCATGCATCCACCATTCGATTTCCTCGTTGGCTTTCTTTTGATGCATGCTGAGCGTGTACTGGACGGCTTTGTCATCGACCCAATAGAAGCAATGTTTGACGCCTTTGATCTTCTGGGTTTGCTGGATGCACTTGACCAACTCCGCCAGGTGCGGATAAGTCTCCACTCTGTAGTGCTGTTTGGGGATATTGTGTTGATGACTGAACATTCAGTGTTTCGGTAATCCAGGTCGCCGAGGCGCGTTCGAGAAGGTGTGCGCAGGTATTTTGTCGTGAACTAGTAATGGCCTGGCTACACATATTCATTGTGCACATAAACAGGATTGTAAAACCCTGGAGGATTATAGGCGGCGAACGGATTTAGATGTAAGAGTATTTTTGATAAAGATGATTGGAAAGCTAAACCTGTCGACATGATGGATTGTTGGAATATCAACAATACAGCAAAACGACTATACGAAAATATGAAAAGACAACTGTCCTACCCTACAACAATTCAAGAAGACGACAGTTCGACCACACGACAGGTGGACAATTCAACAATATGACAGGTTCAGACTGCTTATAATCATTGATAAAAGGCGAAACGTGGACGCCTGCGAAAGTTTGTCGACTGGTCAACAATTCAACAATCCCGGCGCGAGTTCAAATTTTAAAATATTCATTCAGGAAGTTTTCATCCGTTTTGAAGTGATGTGCTACCAAAACTGCATGAACACTCATTTGCGAGCGTTGGGATTGACTCGATGGAATCCTTCACAGAGTCACGATATTTTCACAAATCGTCCCTATACTCAAAACAGCTTGGAGGAAGTCCATTTAATTGGACACTAATTGATGCCGATATCGCCCACCTCACCCACGTTTATAACCGGCGAACACGCCATTCTTCCTGAACCAAAGGCAGGATTTGGGCAGCTGGTGCAACGAATCGTGCAATCAAACTCCGGTCGTCATCGGGCTCTAGTTCCGCCTGTTCCGAGATTGGAACGCGCGGATGCCTGGAACGAATATAGAACGATGGCAGAGCGCTCCCAGCGTTCAGGCAATTTTGCCCACGCTGAAGGCATGTGGCTTAAAGCGATCGCTGAATCGCACTTGTTTCAAGATTCTGATTGGAGACGTGGCTTTTCCTTCGATAGTCTCGCCGGGCTGTGTTATGCGCAGGGGCGTTACGATGAAGCGGAAGTGTTCGCAATACGCGCGCTCGAAGCGACTAGAACCGCATATGGTGACGAGCATCTGAAAACGGCTGAGTGTGAGATGTTCGTCGGATCGATTTGTTTCAGTCTTCTCAAAATCGATGAGGCGACTGCGCACGTGAAGTGTGCGTTATTCATCTATGAATCAATTCTAGATCCGGTGCACGCCAAGATCGCCACGGCTTGTTACAACATGGCTTTGATCTACCACTCTCGTGGTGCGTTCTCGGAAGCTGAGATGTACTATCAGCGCGCTTTTAAAATTCGTGCTCACATCTTTGGCTCGTCTCACGAAAAGACAACCACTGTTTCAAAGTTGTATTCGGAAATGACCGTCGATCGACAGAGTCACAAAGAAGCAAAAGAAATTCTTGATCGGCTAATCGGTCCTGCCACTCCTATGACCGCAGAAGCGGCATAACAAGTTCGTTTCAGTCGTCAGGTTGGAAACATTCAACTCGAATGCTCATGTTCGTTCGCGTTCGCTCCGAAACTTAAAAGGTCCGAGTAAGCCAATCCAGGTTTCATGCGGACTAGTTCATTTTTGAAATTGCATCTCTTGATATGATGCCGACGTTCCTGCCGTCGAGTCCATCATTATGGTTTCCAATCTTCTCGCCGATTCCACGCGCCTGCTGCTCGCCGTCGCATCACCTGTCGAATTCAAAGCCGTGCTGCAAGGCGCCGGTGTGGTCGACGATGAAGTGCCACCACTTTGGGAAACGCGCGAATTAGACTCAATTTCCATTTTGCATACAGGCGTTGGCAAAGCCAACGCGGCAGGTGCGGTCGCTCGAGAACTGACTCGGCAGGCTTATGGCGGCGTGTTGAGCATCGGGTTGGCAGGAAGCTTTGACCAGAAGGTTAGCCTCTGCACCTCCTTCCTCGGAATAAACCACTACATGTTGGATGAGGGCGCCATCGTCAATCCGAAAGGCGCCGTTGTCAAATCTGAGACCGGCTGGATGTCGATCGAAGACGCCGGGTGGGCGACTGTAAGCGTGAAGCCGGATCATGGCGTTCTAATGAATTTCTTCCGCACGCTGGTAGACAACGTCGGTGACGTCGGAACGGTGTCCACCATATCTGGTACCAATGATTTATCGGCCGAGTATCAAAAACGTTTCAAGGTTAGAATCGAAACCATGGAGAGCGGCGCTATCGCTCAGACCTGTTCGATCCTGAAAGTTCCGTTTGCAGACATCCGAGTGATAAGCAATTTCTGCGGCGAACGAACGAAAGACAATCATGACTTTCCAGGCGCGCTTAAGAAGATGGCAGAGATCTCTGCAAAAATCTTCCAGCAGCTTTAACGAAAAGCTGTCCGCGCAGAGCGTCAAAAAATTTGGGCTGAATATTTGGGCTGAACGTTCGAAGTGATCGGTATCGTGAAAACGTCTCGGCAAGGGCGATTTTAACGGGCGAAGAGTCGGGTCTTCCCAGTCCGATAATGTATATTATGTTTCATCGCCCTCAAAAAAGGCTGGAGAGTCGGGCTGTTGACCGTTTTCGGGAGAGCGATTTTAGAGGCGTTTTAAGCGCGTTTTTCACTTCGGACCATCGCCCACATCGTGAAATTGAAATTGGAAGGTTTCACGCGGCGAATTCAGATCTTAGATGTCGTGTTCGTGGCCGGTGAGGTCGATGACCTTGCAAGCAATTTCGTTTTGTTTTGAAGTTAAGATGAATAGGATGAAGATCCTGCTTCCAATCATTCTTATTTTCGTGACCGCGCTTGGCTTCGGTTCCGTTGCGAGCGCGCGTGAATCCGAGGCTGCTCTTTTAAAGAAGGCACGCACTCTGATCGACAAGAAGAAAAACATGGATGCGCGGCTTGTGTTCGAGCAGGTCATTCAGAAAAATCCCAAAAGTGCTGAGGCGATCGCTGGACTGGCGTGGACCTTCTACACGCAGGGCGAACGAGATCGCGCGGAAGAGCTCGCGAAGAAGTCCTTGCAGATCGACAACAAAATCCCAATGGCGCACAACGTAATGGGTGCGATTTATTTTTCCAAAGGTCAAGTGGAAGAAGCGAAGAATGAGTTCAGGACTGTCTTGAGGCTGAACCCCAAACAACGGTGCGGAGGATGCTCAGACCTTCGCGGCTTGCTTGGTAATGAGATTGGAACTGCGGAGAAAGGCAAAAAGCGCAAGTGATGTTTCAATGCGCGTTTGTGTGATGATGCTTGTATAACTGCATCTCGGATACATTTCGGTGGACGACTGTGAAAAATCAAAATGCAGTCTGCCCTGATCAATAGGTGTGATGCGTTCCTCTCGCCGCGACTAGGCGCGGAACAAAGCCTCTGCAACTTCCTCAGACAGCCAACCATGCCGAACGAACACTTCCGTCAGAGTGACTTCCTGCCACTTCAATTCCATCTGGGCGATGAGAACCATGTCTAACGTAGCTAGGTTCAGCGCGATCAGTCGTTGAGCAAGCGGATCGTTTCGCTCTCCGTCAACATCGATCAAACCCTGACCCAGCAGCAATCCTTCCAGTTCTGCCCTGGACAAGAATTGTTTATTCTCTAAGACTTCACCAAGCGGCAACCCATTCTTAAGCTGCTCCTGGACGGCCTCTTCCAACTGTTGCATGGAAATAATTCCAGTCGCCACGCACATTTGACCGAGCCGCGGATGCGTTGATTCGTTAGCACTGGTGCCGGGCTGCTCTTTTCGTTTCTGAACGCTATCGCGATTTTTTAGAGCATTATATGCGTCCGTCGCAGCCTTCAAGCACCTGACAGCCTGCTCTTCAGCCGCGTCGGTTTTGAAGGAACCAGGAGCCAGCCTCTCAGTCAGAGACGCGTAAGATTTCTCGACATCGGAATCGCTGGCGCCTTCCTGGAGGTCGAGCACCAAATACGGACTGTACATCTCAACTAGCCTTTCAAAAGGTCGATCTTGAGTAGAACATAATGTTAGACAAACACATTACCACACGTAACAGCGTGAAGCTTCTATACGGATATATGACATCTGAAAAGCACTTAAAGACCTTTGACCGATCACACGCCTATGATAGTCAAGTTGCTCGAAAAGCAAATAGGCGCGGTATTTTTTGGTCTTCAACTCCCTACAGTACTTACTCTTTCTGCCGGCGGTGCTAATCCTTTTCTGGATGTGCCCCTTCAGATGGCGCGTTCCGATACTGCTCGTGGCGAGTTACATCTTCTATGCCTCCTGGCGCCCGATTTACCTCCTGCTTATCCTGGGGCTGACCGCGGTCAACTACTGGCTGGGACTGCGAATTGGAGCATCCACAGAGCACAAGAAGGCCTGGATGATCTTCGGAGTCGTTGGAAACCTGCTGACACTGGCGTTCTATAAGTATTTCTATCTGTTGGAAGAAACGGTAATCTTCGCGGCCAGTCCGCTTGTCCACATCGAAAAACTCGATATCAAAATCATTCTGCCGCTCGCCATCTCGTTTTTCGTCTTTGAATTTATTCACTATCTGGTTGACGTCTATAAAGGTAAGTCAGAACCAGTAAAGGATCCACTGTCTTTCGCGCTGTTTCCTGCGTTCTTTCCTACGCAGATTGCTGGTCCGATTAAACGAGTTCAAGATTTTCTGCCGCAACTTAAGGTGGAAAGCAAGTTTACTCGCGAGAATTTCGATCAAGGTTGCTTCCTGATTTTGAACGGACTGTTCAAGAAAGTCCTTCTGGCTGACAATCTGGCTTTGTTCGTCACTGGCGGATTCGCCAATCAGGCGCAGTTCACGTCTATTGATGTATGGATTATGGCGGCTGCGTTTTCGTTTCAGGTGTACTTCGATTTCAGTGGATACGCCGATATCGCCCGTGGTTCCGCGCAATTATTCGGATACAAGGTTCCAATCAACTTCAAGTTCCCCTATCTCTCCGGCAGCATCACTGATTTCTGGCGGCGTTGGCACATCACGCTCGGTAGTTGGCTGCGTGATTATCTTTATTTCCCGATGGGTGGATCGAAAAAAGGCCGTGGCATGGCCGCATTCAATTTGCTCGCGACCATGACTCTGTGCGGACTCTGGCATGGTGCCGGTTGGCATTTGGTGGTCTGGGGTTTTTATCACGGTGTGTTGCTTGTGTTGCATCGCGAGTTTGCGCACTTCCGTGAAAAACATCCCGGATTTTTATCGATCCTGGATACCCGCCCTGGGCATATGTTCTCGGTTGCCCTCACCTTCGCTTCTTTCTGCGTTGGTATCGTAATTTTCAGATCAGACAACATTCTTGTGGGACTGCAGATGGTGCAGAAGATGTTCTTCCTTCAAGGTGTGTTTAACGCTCAACACAGCCTGAGCAGTGTCACGGCGATCAATTATCCGCTGATCTTCTCGAGCATTTTATTGTTGTTGCCAGTGTTCTGGTTCAGTCAAGTGATACTGAGCGAAACAATCAAGAAGCTGGCAAATAGAGAAGTGCCGCGCGCTTATCGCATTGCTTACGCCACTGCACTCATATTTATGATCGTCGCTTTTGCTCCTGATTCTTCCCCACGGTTTATCTACTACCAATTCTAAAGAGCCCCATAAAGAGTGAATTTCAACAGTATCGGTAAATCCATCAAAGCCGCTTCCAAAAGCGACATTGCGATTGCGTTGCTGTGCTTTGCTCTATTGGATATCGGCGTCGGCATTGCTTATGCCGTGAATCATAAACCAATGCAATTTGGTTATGACGTGCCTTTTCGTAGTCGCAGCTGGTATGCGCTGAACGATTATTCCAAGCAACCTTCAACACCGGATCTCGTTCTGCTGGGCGCGTCAGACATGACTTGCGCGCTCTATGGTGCCGAAGCCACGTATCAGAAAAAATCGATCAGTCAGCTGACAAATCACCGCAGCACTTACTTGGAATCACAATTAGAGAAAGCAGCCGCTCCTTATAAATCCACATTCTGCCTGGCTATTCCTGGGCAGATGCCATCCGATCAATATTTCATGGCCCGCACGTTAGTCGAGAATGGTGCCAAACCAAAAGCGCTTTATTGCACGATGGTGCCAAGAAATTTCTTCGATGCGACTTTCAAATCGCCTGCCAGCAGTGACGTTTTTAAGACGACCAGTAAGCTTGGTGGCACTGGCGAATACGAAATTATCTGCCGCAAGAAAGATGTGTTTTCGATCTTCGATCACTTGCTCAGTCGCGCATCGTCTGTTTATGGGCACAAGCAGGAGCTGACCAGCTGGCAGCACCATGTGGTTCAAGGAATTGTTCGACCTGATAACGCGAATTTTGATACGGTCAAAACGTCAATTGAGCTTCGTAAGCTCGCTATGATGGACCTTCCTGAAGATTTTGCGCCGGACGAAGTCGGTCAGGCACCATTCGATCCGAAGCACAACGTCTTCGCCGACAACATGCAAGAATACCGGGTTCGCTATAGCCAGTTCAGCATGAAGATCTGGAAAGAGCAGTTCGGATTTTTCGAAAAGCTCTGCGAGTTATGCAAAGCCGAGGGCATCGATCTGGTCGTAGGCAACTCGCCATTGACAGCTGAGAACCTTGCCATGGTAACTAAAGACACTTACAAGTTATATCTTGACCAGGTATCGTCTACGGTGCGCTCAAACGGCGGAATCTTCGTCGATTTGAATTTGCCGGGTCTGTTCGAACATGACGACTTCTCGGACAGCGTCCACTTAAACGGCAAGGGCGGCGAGAAATTCCTCACATACGTCGCTGGAGCGATGTCGAAACGGTCACTCGCGCAGTCAAGCAATGTGCAGCAGAAGTAGTCGCAAGCGCCGCTTGGCGGCTGCCTAGCAAGCTATGAAACCAAATCATCGTGAACCCATAGTCGTCGGCGTCTTGCTGCTCGTCCTGGTTATTGCGGAAATTGCTGGGCAGTTTCACGGCAACTTTCCGACCAATGATGATTGGATTTATGGCTACATGGTGCGTTCGTTGCTCGCCGGCGAATATGTTTTGACCGGTTGGACGCTCAATACTTGTCCTACGCACATTTTTGTCGGCGCGTTGCCGAGCCTGTTGTTTGGCTTTTCGTTCGACGTTTTGCGATTTGTCACGCTGTTCTGGAGCCTCGTGACGCTGGTTGCGACGTGGTATCTGGTTAAGAAGATTGGCGCCTCGTTCTGGTTTCGCGTGTTTGCGGTCGTCTTTGTTGGAACTAATCCATTGTTCTATTCGCTGACACATTCATTCATGACGGACATCACATCGCTTGCACTGTCAGTGGTATCAACACTGGCGTTTGTCCAATACTGGGGCAGCGGGCAAATGATGATTTTTGTCTTGTGCGTGCTCGCCGCTGTGCTGGCTGGTTTGAGTCGACAAGCCACTCTTGTTACTCCATTGAGTTTTGCTGTCGGCTATGTGTTGTTGAATAAACGGTCAGTCAAAACATTTCTATATGCGGTCTTGCCTTTTGTTATTGCGGCGGTGATCGTCGGCATCTACAAGATGTTCACTGTGCAAGCCTTTGGTCATCTGTGGTGCGAGACCGTAGAGCACACATACTTGATGACACTGGTGGCGCAGGGACCGTTGATGATTGCCATCGTCACGCTTGGTAGTGTGGTGCGTTTGTCGCTCTATCTTGGCGGGATGTTGCTGCCACTGCTGCTTATCGTGACACCATGCATCTTGGGCTCAGTCGAAAAGAAAACGCGAGTATTCTTGATTATGTTGTTGACTGAACTGATAGTGATGATCGTCGGCGGCTTGTGGTGGAACGGGCAAACCATGCCGTTGTCCGAGAACCTTATCATCAACACTGGTCTAGGACCGATGACTTTGACGGATGCGAATCTTGCCGCCTGGACTCAGGCACCACCTGCGGTATGGAAAGCGATAACGCTTCTCTGCGGTGCTGGCAGCGCATTTTTCTGGACTTACTTTGTCCTTTTCTTTTTTCGGATTATCAAAGCGTTTAGATCGGGCAATATGGCTCAGGAAGACAAGTTTGCCTCGGTCGCATTTCTGCTGATGGTGATTTATTTTGTCACGCTGGTTGTACACAGCTTCTATGACCGTTATCTGGTTTTTTGTCTTCCGTTTCTTGCCATGGTCTTTATTCGAATGGCATTTCAATACCCGCTCCAGACCGCGATTGTGCCGCGCCTGTTTCAGTTTCTGTCCGGGCTCAGTATATTATTTTTCGCCTGGTACAGTTTTGCCGGCACTCACGATTACTTCACCTGGAACCGCGCGCGGTGGCAGGCGATTGAAGCAGCCACCGCACGCGGTGTCAAGGCAGAATCGCTGGATGGCGGGATGGAGTTTAACTTCTGGCAGGTTTATACGTCAGGCAAACCGATTCCACCGCTCAGTCAGAATCCGTACCCGTACAACAACAACGAGTGGCTTGTCAGTCCGGAACCTCTTCCGACTTATGATGTGGTGCAGACTTATCCGTTTGAACGCTGGCTGGTGCCTGGAAAAGAAACGATCTATCTGTTGAAAAAGAAACAGGCTTCTGGAGCCACCAATCAAGAAACGTCCAGCCCGGCAACAACCAGTCAGGGAACAACCAGTCAGGGAACAACCAGTCAGGGAACAACCAGTCAGGGAACAACCGGCCAGGAAACAACCAGTTCCGAAACTACCAGACCGGTCAAATAGTTACTGCAACCACGCTCTCCAAACACTATCGGGCTTCAGCGCTGGTAGCTAGCCACTGTTCTTTGTTTTGTTCGTAGATGTCGACGAGAATATCTTGAATCGTTTTCTCTACGCGCCAGCCGGGGTAGTGTTCCATAAACTTAGAGTTGTCACTGATCCACCAGATGTGATCGCCGACTCGATTTTCGTCGACGTAAGTCCAGTCGAGCTTTTCGCCGGCGATCTCCTGGCACAGATCGATTGCTTCCAGCATTGAACAATTGCTCGTGCGGCCGCCACCAATGTTGTATGCCTCGCCCATGCGCGGTGCTTTAAGAACATGGTCGAAGGCGCGCACCAGGTCTGTGCTGTGAATGTTGTCTCTGACTTGTTTGCCTTTGTATCCGTAAATTTTGTATGGGCGTCTGGTGACGACGCACTTCATCAGATACGCGAGGAAGCCGTGCAGTTCGGTTCCCGAGTGATTGGGACCGGTCAAGCAACCACCGCGGAAAGATGCTGTTTTTAAACCGAAGTAGCGGCCGTACTCCTGCGCAGCGGCATCCGCCGCCAGTTTCGAAACACCGAACAAACTATGCAAACAGTTGTCGACGGACATAGATTCAGGAATGCCGTTCTGAAACTCGTGTGTAGGAGAGATTTCCCATCGTTTGTCGAGTTCGACCAGAGGCAAGCGATTGGGAGTGTCTCCGTACACTTTGTTAGTCGACATGTTTATAAACACGGCGTCGGGACAGTGCTTTCGCATCGCTTCTAGCAGGATGAGCGTTCCGTTTGCGTTGACTGTGAAGTCTTCGATCGGATTTGTCGCTGCCCAATCATGCGATGGTTGCGCGGCTGTGTGGATAATCGCAGTGACAGAACCGCCATGCTCCTGGAATAGTTTCATTATCGCTTCAGTGTCGCGGATGTCGCAGGAGTGGTGCCGGTAAGCCGCGCCCAGCTTCTTTTCCAGCCGTCGGCGATTTCTGTCGGTCGACGCCTCGTCACCAAAAAATGATCGACGCAGGTCGTTGTCGATGCCTTCGATTTGATATCCGATTGAGGCGAAATATTCCGAAGCCTCTGAACCGATCAACCCTGCAGAGCCCGTGACTATAATGGTTCCCAACCTCGAGCCTCCATGAGTTCTTCGCAAAATTCGATACAATGTCAGTCGTTTACGACACGATCTATATTTTGCGATAGTCAGTGGTCAGATTTTTTTCTAACCAAACGTATAAACAAATGAACAGATACCGGCTGCCCATCTCGTGTATGTGCAGTTTGCTCAAACCAGTTCGTCTGTTTCTCCAGGTGATTGGAATTGTCGCCCAAGTATAACCTCTTACGATCGCTTTCAAAGGAATCTCGATAGTCAGATTGAAGTGCGCTGCAATCAGTGGTGAGCAGCCCTGAATGGCGGTGCGTCTGTAAGCTTTGAAGGCGTTGGTAAAGTCATTGTGCGGGATGCCAAACAAGACTTTTATAAACATGTTCGCCATTCTGTTCAGCAGCAATTTGTGTGCGGGGTAATCGATCACACCGCCGCCTTTGATGAAGCGGCTGCCGAACACGCAGTCGTAGCCTTCGTTGAGCTTATCCCAATAGCGGACGACATCTCTGCAATCGTCTGATTCGTCAGCCATCATGATGACCATCGCATCGCCTTCCGCCTGACTCAAACCCCAGGCAACGGCTCGCCCGAAACCGGCTGGTCCCGGATTCTGAGTCGGTTTCAACGTCGTCATGGTCTGCGCTAAATCAGTCAGAATGGTCCATGTGGAGTCAGTACTGCCATCATCGACGACGACGATTTCGTGCGGAATTTTGTTTAGTCCGAGTTCGAGATCGAGATGCTGGAGTGTGGAAACGATACAGCCCTCCTCGTTTCGAGCAGGGACGATGATAGATAGTTTGGTGCATTCTCCGGAGGTCGGTGGTTGTGATTTCATATCGCCGACACCTTCAGCCACTCTGGATGCTCTTTTGCGTGAACCGCGATCTCTTCGAGAATATCATTCAAGGAAACTTTTGGCTCAAATTTCCAGGTGTTCTTTGCCAAACCGTTATCCATGACGATCCATGGCGTGTCGAACATTCTTGTATCCGACGAGGTCGAAACGGTGTGCTCGGCGAATTTCTCCGAGCACCAGTTTGAAAGTTGTTTCAACGACATGGCACTGTTTTTGCCGCCGCCGATGTTGCATATTTGTGGTCTGCCATCATTGGCGGTGTCCATCTGTTGTTTGATCAACAAAGACAAATCAGATGGATGGAGACAATCGCGAACTTGTAAACCGGAGCCGCCGAAACCGACGTAGCGCAACGGCTGACGAGCGAGATACGAGTGAATCCAATACGAAAAAATGCCTTGATCGGGGCGACCAAATTGACCCGCACCAGCGAGCACACCGCAGCGATTGATCCAAACAGGAATGTTAGACATCGCCGCGTATTCGAGGGCTAAAACCTCGGAAGCCAGTTTTGTGCCACCATAAAGCGATATCGGCGCGGCTGTCGAGAAGCTCTCGGCGATTCCATTCGCTGATACTCCCTGTGGTGACTGTTGTTTTTCATCAAAAACGTATGACTCCGCCCCTGGTGCCAATGGAATCTTTTGAAGTTCAGCGATTGAATAAACGCGACTCGAACTTATCAGGATGAAGCCCGCTTGATGACGCTTGGCGTACTCGAGCAGATTGACGCTTCCGTATAAATTCGATTCGATAACTTGTTTCGAAGACGATATACCGTCGACTCCTGCCAGCACTGACGGGTTGGCGGCGGCGTCGATGACCCATTTCGCTTTCGGCATATTGTCGACGTCACTGGCCTGGCGCACGTCGGCATGAAACACCTTGATGCCCATCCCGTCGAGCACGGCGCGGTTGAGGTGACTGCCCGGACGGCTGAAATTATCGAAGCCGAAGATCTCCAAATCCGGCTGCGATTCTTTTAGCCAACGCGCAAGCGAGCTGCCCACAAAGCCACAGATTCCAGAGATAACAACCGACATAGTAAAACGATCCAGAGTGCCAGTTTAGCGCTCAGCACTTCGCGAACGAAATGATGTGCCCAGATCCATAATAGGCGAAAAATCGCAATTTGAGCTGATTCAAGGGACTTTTTTCCATTATCAGAAAGCCCCTGCAAGGGAGCGTCAGACGCCGAGAATTGAGACAATCTCCTGGCTCTGCAAATTGGTGCGAAGCCACTCGGTGAGGTTATCGATCATGCCGATCAATTCCGTTTTGTTTTTCGCAAAATCTTTGTCGAGTGTTTCTTCCGTCCAATTGTTGATCAGGCGGATGTCGGATTTGATATCGCTTACGCTCGATGCTTCAGCGAGCTTTTGCTTGAAGACCTCGAAGTCGGAAATGATTGTCTCCCAAGTCTCTTTGGTTATTGCAGTGAAAGCGCTGCGATTCCATTCGGACACATGCTTTTGGACGATCGGTTCCAATAATCCAAACGTTTCGTCCTCGATAAAGACCGATTCGTCAGTGAATGTTTGTCCTCTATATTTGCCTGGAAGAAACTCGAAATACACAGTCTCAGTCAGTTGAGAGCGTTGGGTCAGCAGGTTATTGTCCATGTTTTGAATTTCGTCCGTGATGTGATTATGTTTGAATGAACGATCTATTTGCCGTCGAGCGCAAACTTCAGTGCATCGTAAAAACTTTTGTGCGGCGGTGGCAGTTCGTGTGAGCATTTGACGGATTCAAAACGCGTGTCGATACCGCCCTTCTTGAGCTCTTCTGTGAGGGTTTCCTGAAGTTTGGGAGGGATGGTGACATCCTCGGATGCGGAGATTACGTAGACTCTTGTGGTCTTGGGAAACTTATCGATGTTGGTAATCGGGCTCATCGCGAGGTAGCGTTTCTTCGCTTCCGCGTTTTCGGGCTTGCCGCCGAAGCAGGCTTCCAGAGCGGATTTGACGACTGGTGTCGTGGTCTTCTCGTGGAGTTCGGCAAAGTCGCCGGCTGGATACATTGCCACCACGCCGACGATCTTTTTCTTCAAATCATCCGGTGCGTTGGCTGTATAACTCAACGCGGAGGACGCGCCCATCGAGCATCCCGCCAATACGATTTTCTCGCTGGGATATTTTTCTAAAATTGTTCTGATACCAGTTGTGATATCGTCGAATCCGTTTTGTCCGACCCATTTGCCGCTGTCGCCGTATTGCATCGACATGAATGTGATGCCTGGACGGAAGTGTGTGACTGTGTCCGCATAAGTATGTTTCCACGGAAATTGAAATGGTTGCTGCCAGTTGGCACTCAATCCATGCAGATAAACAACAAGAACGCTGTCGTCGCCGAGTCCTAAAATTCCTTTGCTTGGCGCGATGTAGCCGACTGTTAGGCTGCGGTCGCCACGCACTGCTTGAAGCTGTTCGCAGTCGGTAGTCGCTTGTTTCTTGCCGCACGAAGTCATGAAAAAAAGCGTGGACAGTAGAGTCACAAACGGTATCAGTAGCGAAACCAATTTCTTGCTAAACAGCATCAACGCAACCGCCCACAACAGTGAATAAACTTCGCGCATCGATCGTCGGAATATCGTTTAGTAATCCTGAACATATAACTGCCCGGAAATTTTGGCGTCGCGAACGATTCGAATGCAACACCGTATGAAGCTTCAATATCGGTGTTTTTGACTTACAACGCCCACACATTAACACGTACGCGGGTTGCTGACGACAGCCTAAATAGATAAAAAGTAGTTTAGAGCCACCGAACTCTTGTCTACTTCGCATAACATACACAGGTGGTTTTCTCACGCGAGAGCCGATTTGCTTTTTAACTCGGTATCCTATCTTTTATTTTTGCCAGTCGTCTTCGGATTGTATTGGCTCGTGCCCACAAAATGGCGCACGATGCTGCTTCTTGTCGCCAGTTATGTCTTCTACATGAGCTGGAAACCAATTTACGGTTTGCTGATTTTTGCGTTGACTTTACTAAATTACGGTCTGGGACTGCTTCTTCATCGCAGTACGAAACACCGCAAGCTCATTCTGGCCGGCACGGTCATCGCTAATTTAGTTGTGCTGGGCATCTTCAAGTATGCCTATTTCAGCCACGACGTTATCAATCAGGCACTGACCCCGACAGGCGCGCAATTGTCGCCTATCACGTGGCAGATCATTTTGCCTCTCGGCATTTCGTTTTTCGTGTTCGAATTTATTCACTACATAAGCGACATCTATCGTGGTGATAAGCCGATCAAATCGTTCTGGCAATTCGCGCTTTTCCCGAGTTTCTTTCCGACGCAAATCGCTGGACCCATCAAGCGTTATCAGGATTTTATTCCTCAGCTCGAAGAAGAAAAACAATTCAAACTGAAGGACATGGATGAGGGATTTAAACTCATCATTTTCGGTTTGTTCAAGAAAGTGATTTTTGCAGATAACCTGTCAGTCGTGGTGGCAAGTGCGTTTGCGCATCCTGAATTGCTGAGCGGTCCTGACTTGTGGCTTGCCGTGTATGCATTTGCTTTCCAGATCTACTTCGATTTCTCGGGTTATACGGACATCGCTAGAGGCTCCGCACAGCTATTCGGCTTCAAGGTGCCTATTAACTTTTCGCTGCCTTATCTTGCCGGCAGCATCTCAGAATTTTGGCACCGCTGGCATATTTCTCTGTCGACCTGGCTTCGCGATTACCTCTATATTCCGCTGGGCGGTAGCAAGGGCGGCAAATGGCTGACCTACCGAAACCTGTTTCTGACAATGCTTTTGGGCGGACTGTGGCATGGCGCTGCCATGCATTATTTAGTTTGGGGCGCGTATCAGGGAGTGCTGTTAATCGCGCACAAAGAATTCCGCAAATTCGTCGCTCCGATTCCGTCGATTCGAAGCGCTCTTGATAGTCAGCTTGGGAAGCTCGTTTCCATCGTTGTGACTTTTCACTTCGTTTGTATCGGCTGGGTGTTTTTCAGAGCCGATACATTCGAATCCGCATGCCAGATCATCTGGAAACTACTACTGGTACCACAAATGGTATCCTCGCCAGCCAACGCTTTCGCGCTCACACTGCCGACTATCACAGATCCTTCCATCTTCATGTTGTTGCCGCTGGTGGTGGGATTATTGTTCGCCGGACAAATCATTGCCGGTTTAACGAATAAGAAAACGATCGTAATGCCACCATTCCTGGATGTTGCGTATGTCGCTGCCATGGTGCTTTTACTGCTTGTTTTTTCACCGGATACATCACCGAAATTTATCTACTTCCAATTCTAAAATCTAAAGGAACGCGAACCCAAATTACGCTATGAGCAAAACCGACAAAAACCAATTCAAGACCGTGGTCACGAAAAGCCGTGCCCTGGCTGTAATTGGCCTTGTGCTCGCAGTCAATCTCGCGCTTTCATTGACGAACCCTTTTGCCAAAACTTCCATAGAGGAGCTGCCGAAAGATCACAGCTGGATTTCCTGGTCGGTGCATGACTATGCATCGCAAACAAAGGCTCCGGATGTCGTTTACGTAGGCTCGTCACTGCTTCTCCATCCGCTGACGATGTTGGATGCCCACCATTTGAAGAAGCCCATGGATTACGCCGACCATCATCGCAGTGTTTATACTGAAGAACGCATTGCCGCCAAGGTTGGCATACCGAGCGCCTCTTGCTTTAACTTCGCAATGCCGGGCGGAATGATTTCCGATGACTGGATGATTGTTGAGTCTGTTTTAACTGGAAAGCGAAAACCCAAAGTTATCGTTCTTGGTCTGTGCGCTCGCGACTTCATGGATAACAAAGTGCGCTGCCCGGGCGTGACTCCGACGTTCAAGTATTTGAGCAAGTTGATTAATATCGATCCGATCGTCGATCTTGCGCTTCCGAACATCATGGATAGAACCGATTATTTGATCGGAAAAGTTGCCTACCTGTGGCAAGCAAAACCAGTCGTGCAAGGACTGCTGAGCGATGTCGCCAGGCGCATTGCAGGCGGCTCTTCCGGCGCAGCCGGGGGTAACGGATTTACTCCCGAGCAGCTGGATAAGTTGTTGACCGCGGACATGGCTTCCGAATTGGAACGCGGCATGCTAGTAGAACCGCCGGACCGCGAACGTCAATTCAGCGACAATACAAAAGAGTATTCAGAACGCTATAAGTCGCGCCACGACTCGCTGTTCAAAGTCGAAAAACAGTTCTTCGACAAACTTTTGGACACTGCCAAAAAGAACGACGTGCGAGTAGTTGTGGTGAATATGCCGCTGACATCGCTCAACGTCAGAATGATGCCACCAGGTATTTACGACGAATACCTCGAGGCTGTGCGGACCTCGACGGAAAAGCGCGGGTTTGTTTTTGCCAACTTGAACGATGACACTAAGTTTCCATCCAGTCTGTTTTACGACACCGTCCATATGAACTCAGTCGGCGGGCAGCGTCTCGTAGACGCGGTTGTGGATGTGATCTATCAAGACAAGATTTGCATCGAAAAATTGCGTCAGCCGGAGGCTAATGGTTCCGGTATCGCAGATGGTGGCAGTCCTACGATGTAGTAGGTATACGAACATTCGTATTGTCGACAATTGTTTTGCGTTTTTGGTAAATTTTAGGCAAATGCAGCGCCCGTCTGAACTTTAGATCGTATTGCCAGGCAACGAGGCTGTTTTTCATCGTTACTGGGCTTGTTGAGTATTCGACAATACAACCAGTCGAATACTCGACAATAAGTACTGTGGAATGTAGAACAAGAGGAATCGTTCACAATTCTAAAATTCGGATTCTAGAAAATTCGGAATTCGAGTTGAATGAACTTCAATTACAAGACCCATTGGCTGACACCAGGAGGCACCACTTTCTAATCGCCATTACACTGTAATGCGTGAGGCGTTGAACGCTCGTGTGTATGCCCTTCTCAGTGTAAACATGGCATTCGTCACTCTGACTTAGCCGGCACCGTGTACGTGAAGACAGGCTTTGTTCCTCAAGTTAACCGAAAACCTTTTAACATAAGGCTTGTTCAAAAGAGGCTGTTAAGCCTGGCCAACAGACTATACTTCTAGCTTGTCAGGTTGATGGAGCCGTTCGATGTCTAAACGGAAACTTACTGTCGGCGCGTTGCTAATCGTCCTTGTGGCGGCATTCTTGTCGTACTTCTCCAAGTACGTTCCGGATTTGACTCCAACCGTAGACCCACGGTACGAGACGAATGCGCCTGAATTGCAGACGCAGCCCAATCCGCAATTCGCTGACAAATTGATTGCCTCAAATATCGCAATGGTGCTTATCCACTCTGACTTCTCTGATGAAAATGCGGTGGCACTCGATTCGCTTCGCACCTGGGCCAAGAGCCGATTTAGTGAAGATATCAAATATTTGCACCCTGTTTCAGTTCAGAACGATGAGCGCCAGAACACAGTGTTCTCCGCATTCTTAGTCAATTTGTTCGGACCTGAACGGGGCTTGATGGAGCGTGGTATCAAACACTTCTTAGGTTGGAGAATTGATGAATTTCACAATACTGAAGCATACGAATCATTCCGAGTCGATTACTACGAATTATTCGGCGTAGACCCTGAGGCGGCAACCCTCTTGACGCGTTACCAGGAAGAACGAGCCAAGCTCGCTACTGAAACAATTACTGGATTTTTGTTCGTGATGCTGGCTACGGTTTCTTGCGCAGTTTATTTCTTCACTTCCCGTCAATGGATCTCTAAGGCTCGTCTTACCTTGTCTTATGCCTGGTTCTCCGGGGCTGCACTTTATCTCGCTTGCGGTTGGTACTCAAATGAAGTTTCATTCGTGGTATCGGCAGTAGTATCAGCACTAATAGGACTTTATCTGCGCTATCCGATCAGAGTTTCGTTCGACGAGGCTGGCTATCTCGATGTTCGCAATATCGATCTGAGCACGAAGTTAGTTGCGGGGCTCTCATGGGTGTCGTTCACGCTCGTCGGAATACAGATGCTGACATGGGTGAAGACCGGAAGTTTGATCAATCCAGACCCAATCACCTTACTGATTTCCAGCGTGACCGGTAACTTCCTGCACGAACCAACAGTCATCAAACGCCATATACTTCACGCCATCGGCTTGGCCTGGTTGGCATCGACCCTCTCGACGATGTATGTGCTCAAACGCGGTGTTGCTGCCACTCCAGATCTCGAGGCTCAACTCGCAAATCTCGATCAGGTCAACTCACGTTAGTCGATTTAAGTTAATGCGCGATAAACCATCACTCGGGTGTTGGTCTGTCCATCAATTCGTGTTCGTCAATCAACCGTCTTGTAATCCGAACTCGCGATAGTCTGTTCTACTTTAGCGATAGTCTGTCTACTTCCGCGGTAGTTGTTTCATTGCGACTGTGAATTCGAAATTTGCTCGCGAAGTCTTGCAGACGGTATTGATTTGCTATGATTATGTTCCGCACGCCCTTGTGTCGGAACTGGTATACGAGCCGCACTTAAAATGCGGTGCCCGTAAGGGATTGAGGGTCCGACTCCCTCCAAGGGCAATCTTGACATTTTTGATAAATCCGGCGCTTCTGGTCTGTCTATTTGGACGCGCCAATTCGTTGCGCGCTAAAACGCGCTGTAGATTCATTTCGACTATCGAAATATTTAGTGGAGCCCGAGGTTGTGCAATATAGAACGCGTGATCGTTCTTGCCAGACGTCCATTCACTTTGTCATCCGCGGAAATATTGGTCGCGAAGATATACGGCTTCCCATCTTCGATTACATAGCCCACAAACCAACCCAACACGGTCTTTCCGTCCACCATATCAGTGCCGGTTTTGCCGCGCATGATGCTGGATCCATCGTCAGAGACAATCAGAATCTTCTTGACGGTTTCCATCGCCTCTTTCGAAAATGGCAAATCATTGTTATAAAGGCGCTTGAGGAAAGCGACTTGTTCGTCAGCCGATATCGCCAACGACCCGCCTAACCAAAACTTCGTGATACCGCCGCTGATGTCTTGGTTTCCGTAGCCGACCGCTTGAATGTATTTCTTCATGCGCTCTTCGCCAACGTCTTTGGCGACTTCCTGGAAGTACCAGATGGTGGATTCTTGCATTGCGGTCTCTAAAGTATGGTCACGATTCCATGAATCAACCATTCGTTTCTTGCCGTCCCATTTCTTCTTATCGTCAGGCCCTGAGATCACTTTGGAGTCGAGGCCAGCTAGCGCGTTGAAGATTTTGAAAGTCGAACAAGGTGCGAATCGTTTGGCGCATCGTGTTTTGTTATAGCGGACAAATTTGTTCGTATTTAAATCGAGCAAAACAAATGCACCGTCATATCCCTGGAAAAGCGGCTCCAAGTCTACGTCTTTTTTCAACGCCGCCGCATATGCTGCAGAACACGTGAAAACGAGTGCCACCAGGAGCGATACTATGCTCAAAACCACACGTTTGTTTGTCAAACTTAAATTCATGGATACCTCGAAACAGAAATCTTCCGGGCGGCTCAGTCAGAGAAGATGTCGACTTCACCGCGCAGGTTAAGTCGGTTGACATCGGTTTGCCGCAGTCGTTATTTAACCGCGGCGAATTGCTTTAGCCGAACTTTGTTTTCGAGTGTGCCAATGCCTGCTACTTCCATAGACACGACGTCGCCATCCTTCAGCCAGCCGAACTTCGCAGGTTCCAATTCTTTATTGGTTTCAGGATCTACCTTCGCTGAGAACTCAGCGATGCAGCCATTACCAACGGTGCCAGAACCTAACAAGTAGCCCGGCTCCACTGCGATGTTCTGTTGGCCGAGGAACGACATCAAGCGCGGGAAGCTCCATGCTGACTTGTTCTTCGTTTCAGGATTAGTGTGATAAAGCGTGTTGTAATTTGTCTTGGTGCGTTCTTCGCCATTGATGCGCAATGTCATCGCCATGTCCATCACACCGTTTTCGTCCATATTGATGCTTTTGGCAGGAACGAGTTTTGGTCCGATGCTGTTGCCGATGATGAATTTGCTGTTCGCCGGTCCCAGACCAAGCATGTCAATTTTTTGAATGTCGCGTGCGGACCAATCGTTCAAGATCGTCAAATAGCAGTTCTCTTTGAAGAATTCGAGCGCTTCTTCCTGCGTCTTCAACACTGCGTGTTTGGTGACGTAGCATCCGATTTCGAATTCGTAGTCGGGTGCTTTGACGAATTCAGGGATGCTCACTTCTTCGCCGGAGCCGAAGAGTTTTTCAGCGCTGATATCGACGATGTAATAGGCGGCGTGGTTGTACCAGCCCGGCCACACGCTGGCTAAGCGCTTGTCGCGGATCTGCTTGACGTGTGTCTCGAAGCCCAGGAAGTCGATCAGGACTCGCGGCTCAGGAACGTTGGTTCCAAAAAGGTCGACCATATTCGGTTTCGATGTGTACAGCATGTCTTCGCCTCCGCTCTCGCTGGGGTGTCAAGAGTCGCCACGCGAACTCAACACGGCTGGTATCACAGCCGCCCTGATTATCGCAGCTCAATTTGCCGATCTCTAAATTCTCAACATTGCCGTTATAAATCTACGATGACAGGAGCAGGATCAAACCCGGTTGTTATAAACTGTTCAGAACACTGAAGCACGAGCGAAGAAAATGGATCACGAAACTCTGTTGCAAGTCGGCGCGATGCTGAATGACCGCTGTCAAAGAGGCGTTCAAAATCTCCTGCCGGAAGAGCTGGACTATATTTTCCTGTGGGAACTGAACGCTGAAATCGACGATGGAACATTCGATCGATATCTGTGTAACTCGTGCGGCGACCGTGCGATTGACGTCGTTGGTGCGCTGGAAAGGCTTGGCTCGGTGCAAATGGTCGGTGTGTTAAAACGTGCGCTGTCACTGCTTCCTGGCGGTTGGTGTCTCGACCTGGATCAACGCCGAATTCGCGTTATGGCTGTACCGAACTACAGTCAACAGTTTCGCGTTTTGACAGAAGAATATTACAATGCGCTCAGTGATGAAGACGTAGTCAGTGAGCGGATGATGGTTCGCATCGCTGATGCTTACAGGCGCGCTGGAATTTTGTAGAAATTTGGTGGTTGGTCCGCGCCATCAGTCAAGTTTTGCGCAAGCCGTTCAACTTTCGCATACGCAATTTATGGCGAGCTGATATACTGCCCGCATTGGAATTGGCGCGGAGTCAGGGTAATGAAACACTCAGAAGCATTCGTGAAACTCGTCGATGAGGTCAAACCTCATATCAAAGAAACGATCCCCGAGGAAGTTTTGCCGCGATTGAAAGCGGGCGAGAAATTTTATTTCGTTGATGTTCGCGAAGACAACGAGTGGGATGCCGGTCACGCTGACGGCGCTATACACATCGGGCGCGGCGTGTTAGAGCGCGACATCGAAACAATAATTCCAAACAAATCCGAAGAAGTAATTTTGTACTGTGGTGGTGGTTTTCGCTCGGCCCTTGCCGCTTTCAACATGCAGAAAATGGGCTACACCAACGTGGTCTCCATGGATGGTGGCATTCGACGCTGGCGAGAGTTGGCGTATCCTGAGGAAAAACCACAACATGCAAACGTTTAAACCGGCAATTCTGGCGTTTTGCGCCAGTATCATATGCGGTGCTCTCACCAAAGTTTCCGCAGCGGAATTTGGGGATGCTTTCGTTCAAATTAATGATTCCACGAATAAAGATCCTGCCGGCGCGCAGTTGATGATTATTTCGATTGGCATTTTGGTCACGATGGTGCTTGCGATTTTTATAGTCACTATTGTTTATATGTCCAAAAGCAGCAAGAAAGCTCAGAAGACCAGAACGCCGGAGTGATTTCGGTTCCAAGCAAGTGGGTTGTCCGGATCGTTGAGAACGAGGACGACCTCATATGTGGTGGCAGATAGTTTTTCTCGGAAAGACTGCCACCAAATTTCGTGCAGGCGTTCTTTTTATCGTTCTGCAGCGTCGATGAAATGCAACCGAAGCGGCTGTTCATGAAGGTTTCGCTGATCGATTTTGTCGACGACCGCGTGTCGTATCACGGTCTGCCGAAAGCAGAGAGCGGCCTCGAAAAGTAGTCAAGTATTGCGAATGTTCTAGGCACCACAGATAATATCATTCGAGTGGCGAGCTAGAAGACAAAAAATTATGAACACTAATCCAAAAGTAAATATTGATCCCGTTGCGCTGTCAGGGTTCGAGGCTTTTCTCGAGACGCCGCACGTGATCGTCGAAGAGCCGGTAACAAAGCCGGAAGTCGAGCTGGAAAAGACCACCGTTTACTATGAGACAAGAACGTTGCTTGAGCTTCTTGGACAAGTGCACAAAGTGCATGAACTCCTCAACGAAACCAATCAACGCCTCACAAGTGCGTACAACCGAGTACAACACATGGAGAGAGTCGTGGAAGATCAAGAGAAAAAATTACAGATAATCCCAGAACTCGAAAAGCAAGCTCTGAGAGCGATTGAGCTCCAAGACAAGCTAGACGAAGCGATCTCTAACTTGGAAAAATTGCGCCAGCCATGGTGGCACCGTTTGTCCAACAACGGCGTTCACAAAATCTAGACTAAACGAATATTTAATTGAAAGCGGGGAGGCGACAAGGCATCCTCGCTTTTTTATCGGTCGTATTTTTGTGGTGCCAAATAAGTCAGAGAAATCCGCAATGATGAACTTGCACTAGAGCTGCGCAGAAACTTCGTCGCGGCCAACCCGGAAGAAAACTCTCAAGACAACCCCGCAGGAGAATACCGATGAAATCGCTGGACGGCGACTCTGGATGTCTAACCGGCTGACGCGCAGCTTGGTGCGTTGGCAGGCATTTCGATTTCATAGCCGGCGTTGCGCCAGGCGTTGGTACCGCCTACGGTGTTATATACATAAGCCACGCCACTATCTTTCAAAATGTATGTTGAGATGCTGGATCTATATCCGCTTGCGCAAATGATCGCTGTCGGGCGAGATTTGTCGATCTTCTCGAGGTTTCTGCTCAGCTCGGAAAGAGGAATATTGGTGGCTGTCGGCACATGCCCCGCGTCGTATTCACCCTTTCTTCTGACGTCAATGATTTGCAGATTTTCAACGTCGCCCATTTTTTCCTTTAACTGATCGATCGTGATCTGTGGTGTTTCGCCTGTGTCGTGTCCGCTTTTTGTCCAGGCGTAGATGCCACCGTCGAGGTAACCGACGACCGATTCGTGACCCGCACGAGCCAGTCTGGTGACCGCTTCTACTACGGAATCTTTATCTTCCACGATCAGAATGATTGGTGTTCCAATTGGTATCAAACTGCCCGCCCATGAAGCGAACTGTCCACCCAAGCCGATATTCATCGAGCCCGGAACATGACCGGCACCATGGAGAGTATTTGAACGCACATCGACCACGAGATGCCCTTTGTCCATCAATTCTTTGACTTTTTGTGCGCCCATGGGCTCTGGCGTAGCCAGCTCCTCGAGCGCCGTCGCACCGGATCTATTTTTTTCGACTGCAGCGCTAAAGTAAGCAGGCTGCTCCGGTAGATCCACGCACATCATTGATACGAACTCGTCTTTCGTCATTGGCTTGAGCGCGTAGTTCATCTGACGTTGTTGTCCCATTGTCGAAAAACGTTCGGTCGACATGTTTTTTCCGCAAAGAGAACCCGCACCATGAGCTGGATAAACCATCACCTCATCTTCGAGTTTCAACAATTTGTTATGAAGGCTGTCGTATAGCAAGCCTGCCATCTCTTCACTGGTGCGTCCCATAGAGCCCACCAGATCTGGTCTGCCAACGTCGCCGATGAAAAGTGTGTCGCCCGTCAAAACCATCTCAGGTTTGTCGGACTTCTCTTTGTCGGTTACGCAAATGCAGATGCTCTCTGGCGTATGACCAGGGGTGGCAAGCACTGTTAGTTTCACCTTTCCGAATTCAATGGTTTCTCCGTCGCCGACAGCGCGGTGAGGAAAGCCGGCTCCAGCCTCTTTGCTGAAGATAATCTCGGCGCCGGTGCGATCCGCGAGTTCTCTGTGTCCACCGACGAAATCGGCGTGCAGATGGGTTTCGATAATGTATTTGATCTTCAGTCCGTTTTTCTCAGCGGTTTCAAGATATTGCTCGACATCTCGCTGCGGGTCGACCACGCACGCCTCGCCGTCTGAGCCGATCATGTACGAGGCATGAGCCAGGCAAGCCAGAAAAAACTGTTTGAAAAACATATGCTTATCCCCAAAAGGTTCTGTATAGGCTATCGCGAACCCGCTCTCAAGGGGCAAAATCCAATAGTCATTTAAGGAATTCATCGATCTGCGCCCGGATGGCTCGGCGAATCCGACTGTTGACTTGCCCGCTCTGTTCCTCGCATCGCTCTTCCTGTCTCAATTGTAGGGTGTGTTAACCAGAACTCACAATCGGGCGGTTGGATAGCCTGCCAACCTTGCGACTAATGTATGATCGGCGTTCAAATTCATCAGCTTTCGCTCGGGGGAGAGAATGCTCAAACGATTTTCGGCTGGATTTTCGGCGTTGCGTGAAAAAGTTGCCACCACTGATCGGCGACATTTTAAAACGGTCACAGGCTCCACGCGTAGGGCAAAACTGCTGACTGCGATTTTGTGCTCGGTCGTCGTTTGCCAGCAAGCCGGGTTCTCAAAGGAACCAGAAGCTGCGGCTGAAAGCAAAGGCGCAGTGCGCTTGCCACGAAATGTTTTGCCGGATACATATCGAATTTTTATCGAACCAGATTTGGACAATAAACAATTCAGCGGCGAGGAAACCATCTTCCTGACCGTGAATTCGTCCACCAAAGATATCGTAGTCAATTCCGTCGATCTGGAAATTGCCGAAACCGAAATTGCGCAGGTCACTGCAGATGGGCATGGCAAGTGGATTGCGCCAGAGCAGACGTTGGACGAGAAAGACAAGCAACAAATTCGTTTTCGATTTCAACAAAGTTTGAAGCCGGGTAAGTATGAGCTAAAGCTGCGCTTTGGTGGAAAATTAAACGACAAACTTTCTGGTTTCTATCTCTCGACATTTGTGAACGCCAAAGGCGAGACAAACAAAATCGCCTGCACGCAAATGGAACCAACCGACGCGCGCAAAGTTTTTCCATGCTTTGACGAACCTGATATGAAGGCGACATTCAAGATCACGCTGTCCGTAGACGAAAAGCTGACCGCCATTTCTAACGCCGCTGTTCAATTCGATAAGAAGGAAGGACGCAGCGGAAAACGGCAATTTACATTTACGGAAACTCCAAAGATGTCCACATATCTGGTGGCACTGATCGTTGGTCCGTTCGAAAGTACTGAGCCAGTGATTTCCAACAACGTCGAGATTAGAGTTTGGGCGACGCCTGGACACGAGGAACAGTGCGAGTTTGCGCGGACTGCTGCTGAAAAAATGCTGCCCTATTACGAAAATTATTTCGGTGTCAAATACCCGGCAAGTAAATTGGATTTGATCGCCATTCCGGATTTTGCTGCAGGCGCGATGGAAAATCTTGGCGCAGTTACTTTCAGAGAGACGCGCTTACTAGTCGACGAGAAGACCGCCTCGACCGCCTCTAAGCAATCTGTCGCCTCCGTGATTGCGCACGAAATGGCGCATATGTGGTTTGGTGATATCGTCACGATGAAGTGGTGGGATGACCTGTGGCTCAACGAAGCCTTCGCCACCTGGATGTCTACCAAAGCACTCGAATCGTATAAGCCTGAATGGCATCCATGGGATATCTTCGTCAAAGATCGCGCAGCAGCACTGGCGTCCGACTCTCTGGCTTCGACGCATCCGATCTACACCGCCGTCAACGATCCTTCGGAAGCCGAAGAAATGTTCGATGAGATCACGTATGACAAAGGTGCGTCTGTTCTCCGCATGTTGGAACGTTTTCTCGGCGAAGAGACTTACATGAAGGGCATTCAGAAGTACATCAAAGATAACCAATTCGGCAACGCTGAGACGAGTCAATTGTGGGACGCACTCGCTGAAGTATCCGGCAAGCCGGTCGGCGAAATTATGCACGACTGGGTTTATAAACCCGGCTATCCGCTTGTGACGGCACAACCGATGGAAGAGGGGCGCGATCTTAGTCTGGCGCAAGATTATTTCACGGTATCACCGGCGGCATCAGGCAGCAAAAACAAAAAAGCCGGCGATAAGTCGGGCAAGTCACAACTATGGCAAGTGCCGGTCACCAGCCGGGTTGTAAGCGACACGGTCGATTCAGCGTCGAAAGATTCTACATATGTGCGTCTTTTGCTGAGTGCTAAGAAAGGCGTGTTGGCAAAAGTTCCCGAGGGTGGACCGGTCGTCGTAAACGCTCGCGCAGACGGCTATTTTCGCACTCAATACACTCCGAACGTTTTGGAATCATTGGGCAAAAAAGCACAAATCGGCATGACTCCAGCAGAACGATTTCAAATCTTGAGCGACGCCTGGGCCTTTGTAGAGGCAGGAACCATGCCGGTTGGCCAATATCTATCTTTCACAGCTCACTTCCGCGAAGAGTCCGATCCAAATGTGGTCGAGTTGTTAGCCAGTCAGGTACTGACGCTTGATTATTTCGTTAAAGACAGTTCCCGAGCCGAATTCGCCGCGTTTGTTCGTGATCGATTTGGCCCGTTGACTCGCAAAATGGGATGGGAACCCGCAGAAGACGAGTCCGAGCTCACCCAGATTCTGCGCAATCATGTTTTGACAGCCATGGGTACCGTCGGGCAAGACCAGGCTACAATCTCCGAGGCGCGGAAATACTGGGACATTTATCAAGTCAATCCGGGCGACATTAATCCGAACCTGTACGATGCGCTGACAGCCATCGTTGCGTACAACGGCGACGCTACAATCTACGACGAGATGGTGAAATTGTACGAGACCGCGGCCACCCCGGAAGCCAAACTGCGTAACCTCTCCGGGCTTGCATACTTCCGGTCACCTGATCTGCAGAAGCGCACTTTGGAGTTAGTGTTAACCGACAAAGTGAAAACACAAGACGCTCCGCATGTGGTTCGTGACTTGATTAAAACGACTGCCGGTCGGGATCTCGGCTGGTCATTCGTGAAGCAAAATTGGAAAGTTATGGAGACAAAATACCCTGTCCATCTTTTCCCGCGCATCGTCAATGGTGCCGAGTCCTTTGTCTCAGCCGAGCAGTCCGCCGACCTGGAGAAGTTCTTGGCTGAACATCCGATAAAGACCGGAAGACGGGTAAGCGCAAAAATGATTGAGCGCGTCCGCAAAAACGTCAAGCTCAACGAGCGCAACGCAGAGTCGCTGGACGGCTGGCTTAAGGAGTTTCAGTCGCGTGAAAGCGCGTCGAAGTGAAACGCGCCGAAGCAAGCATTCATTTGCAGTTTTCCAGAAATTCGGTAAAGTAAAGATGGAGCCGAAATTGCCGGGCTAGGCTCCGTTACCGATTTGATACGAGTTCTCAGCAAAATGGCTACCAGCGACAATCGGGATGAATCCCGTCCGGTCCGGGCACTTGTCCTATCCGGCGGAGGCGGTCGCGGTGCCTATGAAGCGGGCGTAGCGAAGGCTTGCGCGGAACGCGATTTCCATTTTGACTGGATTGTCGGCACAAGCATCGGTGCTCTCAACGCCGCACTGGTAGGACAAGACGACCTCGAAATGCTGGAAACGATGTGGCGAAAAATTCGCACATCTGATGTATACAAACTTCCTGATCCAGGACATCTCAGGCGCGTGATCTTTGGACAGCAACTTGGTTTGCTCAACACCGACCCGCTCGAAAAGCTGTTGCGCAGCAGCATTGATATCAATAAGCTTAAGGCCGGAAAAACTAAAGTCGGTTTTGTTACAACCGATCTCTGTGGTTTGCATACGCGCGTCATCACTGGCGATGAGATCGATACTCAAGATGATTTGATCGATGTTTTGATGGCATCATCTGCGATACCACTACTTTTTCCGCCTCGACGTTTGCACGGCGAAGGCTGTTGGATGGACGGTGGACTGGTGCGCAACACGCCTATCCAGGCTGCTATCAGCCTTGGTGCCACAGAGATTTATGCAGTACTGGTTGAACCTAACTCGGTCGATACCTGTCCAACTTCTATGATGCAACTGGTTTCCCGCCTGCTCGAAATCGTTTTCGATCACTCGGCCCGTAGTGGCATCGCTCACGTCACCCAGCACAATCGAATTATCGAAGTCGGCGGTTTCAGAAATGGCAGCGGCAACTGGTGCCTCTTGGATGACGCGCAGAACGGCAACAATAATGGCGATCACACCGCGCATGGTAATGGAGCAGGAAATGCTCAGAGTCCTGGTGATGGATTTGTCGAACATGAATTTCCCGGACAAGCCAAAGGCCGAGACGCTGGCAGTGCCTTCGATTTCGTCGACCTCTCGCAACCTTTTGGAAAACGAAAGCGAGTAAGTTTATTCATGGTAAAACCGGAAAGACAGATCCTGGGTTCACTGCTCGAAATCGATCCGGTAATCTCGAACTGGTTGCTCAAGATGGGTTACGAGGACGTGCTACGAAAGTGCGAAGCCGCAGTCGTTTAACCCGGCTTCAGTTTAAAGCGAAACGGATCAACTAAATGCCGTTCAATTTAAAATCGCTGCCATACTGGTGCTGGCAGCGGTTTCCACCCTGAGCAATTACGAGAGCGTGCGGTCTGATTATTGCGTTCTAGTGGTCAATTTTTTCGAAAAATCTCCTTCGCTCAAAAATGTCCAAGTGATTTTGGTTCTAAATATGTCGCGTAGAATTTCGGATCTCTAAATCCTATTCGGTTTGAACATTAATCTTCCGCGGCAAAGACGCTTTGCTCTTTGGCAAAATCAGCTTCAGCACGCCGTTCTTAACGGTCGCTTGAATGCCGTCGCGATCGATTTCGTTGGAAAGGGCAAACACTCTTTCAAAATCTCCGACACCATATTCGGTGTATGCCAAACTGTAACCTGGGAAATTCGGAGTTTCGACTTTGCCGCGAATCGTCAGGACGTTTTGTTCCAACGTGATGTCGATGCCTTCCTGTTTTACGCCGGGCATATCGGCAAGCAGCAAGAGCTGGTCGTGCGACTCGAAGATGTCGGTTCTTGGCGAATATTGTTTGCGAGACCGAGTCTGCTCGGAACCATTTTCTGAGACGACTTCTTGCTTCTTCGCATCCATAAGTTGACTTGGCATAACAGACTTCCTCCTTGTTTTTTAATTAAACTATTCAGTGACAACGCTAATTTTTCTTGGCTTTTCGGCTTCAGCGCGAGGCAACGTGATCTCTAATACTCCGTTGCAAAAGCGCGCTTCCACACGATCTGAATTTACGTTGAACGGCAACTGCAAAGTGCGGGTGAAGTGACCGGACTCGCGTTCCTGGCGGTGGCAAGATTGCCCTTCTTTTAATACCTCTTCGCCGCGCGAGCCTCTGATTGTTAGTGTGTTATTGACCAGAGAAATGTCGACGCGTTCAGGTTCGATGCCGGGGATTTCTGAGCGAACGATCGCGCCTTCTTCAGAGGTCCAAACATTGGTGGGTGGGAACTCCAGGCTGCCACTGGAGGCACTTGCGGACAGCAGGCGATCTAGTTGATTCTGTATCCGCTGCATGTCTTTTAGCGAACTAAACAAATCGTTTTCTGCGAATCGTCTCAGCAACATTTTTATTCCTCCTTATAAGATGCAAGTCTTCTTGTGGAGAGAAAAGCGTTGATATTTTAAAAATTTGTCTCTCACAAGGCAGTCACAATGGACCGCTGACTTGAAAAGTGTGATTCACAACTCACACTATAAATTTACCCATGCATTATTCAGCTACCCACTTTTTGCATCTTTTTTTAAACATTTTCGACGATTAAACGGCACCACCAGCAGTGTCCGGTCCTTATTATTGAAACCCTAAAACAGGCGTTTTGGGAGCCAAAAATATGGCGGTCGTCAATCTGAGAACGTTTCAAGATGGTCTGTCCTGCCTTCTTCCAAGAAGCGAAGTTTAAATTTTAAGGACTCTCTTGACAGGCGAAATCTTGTTTGTTATAAAAAGTTTTTGGATGAGCACCCTTGCGGTTACTCATACCAAAAAAAATACTGATTCACTCATAAATCATTGTCATCGCCCTTGAGGAGCGGAGGTGCTTTTTATGTTTGGAACGAATTGGATTGACGACTATGTTAAGGCTGGGAGCCAGAAAACCACTAAAGAACGTTTAGCAAAATTGTCCGTCAGCGAGAACGCGAAAATTAGAATGCGTGTCGCGGAAAACAAGCGAACACCTGGAGAAATTTTGGAACGTTTAGCCGCTGACTTAGACGCGGACGTAAGATTAGCGGCCGCAACCAATGCTTCTACACCCATTGATGTCGTTTATAGCCTCGCCCTGGACGAGGACCCAACCGTCCGGCACGGTCTTGCAGAGGATCCGGCAACACCATTGGGCGTATTGAAAATTCTCGCCAAAGATGGGAATGCGTATGTTCGCTGTCGGGCGGACAAAACTCTGTCCATCATCGGAAAACGAAATCTCATGCTGGATGGTATCAACTATTGGAACTTCGGCAATTCTCAATTCGCATAGGAAAAGTGCGATACAGACGGATTCCTGCCGAGCGTCAGTGCCGAGCTAAATCGTGAAAATGCATCGGACGATTTGGATGCGCTGGGTTCGGTTGCACTGAATTATCGTTTGTTTCTGCATTCATCAAAGGCTGTCCAGGCTCTGGGCTTGCCGGCATCGGACCTGTTTCTTGTTGCGCCGAAAAATTTTGGGTTTGCTGAATGGCAAGATGTTGACCGGGAGCGAGATCCCTGGTGAAGAATCCTTCCGGCGCAGTTTGTTGGAGAGAGACAGGGGCAGTCTGAGCCATTGCTGGTGTCGCGTGTCCGAAGGCGTCGGTCGGCACGCCACCAGTACTTGGTTGACCGCCAAAATATTCACGCGTAGTTTGAACGCCATTTGCGTATTGTGGGCCTGGAAAACTGTTCGGTTGAGTGGACTGCCATTGTGGTCCCTCAGCCGCCTCTGGCGAGAGTCCTGACGCGCCGCTTTCAGGGACCGCGCTGCGTTGTAATTTCGCCTGCGATGCCTCGGCTCGCTGGGCCATTTCTGATTTGCCTTGTGAAAAGACTCGCAGACCTGCCAGAACGAAACAGACGATTGCGATCACAAAAAATGGATCGAGTTTCATCACAAGGACGATTGGCAGAATCACAACCAGGAAAATGACGGTCCAAAACGTGGTTACCGACGATCTCCGACTTTCCTCAATTTTTTGAATCCAGTAAGGATGCATAACCCTGCTCCTGTTAGCTCTGGCCTAAAGGTACTTCTAAAGAGCCTGGTTGCAAAGGGGGTTATTACGCTTTAATAATGTGAGGCTTCCCAATATCGCTGAGGTTTCGTTCTTGAAATTGTTTAAAGCTCCGACCAGTGCATCATTTCGGTCAGTGCGGTTCAGTTCAGATCTTTGTGCATTTTGATGCAAGGCATCTTGCGTCCGGATTTCAGCTGGTGCTCGTGTTGACCGGCGCTTTGATAGTCGTTTGCCGAATAAAACGGTTCAGCGGTTAGAGAGGAATCCAGCGTCAGTTTCAAAACGTTTTGTTTGCGGGCGATTGATTCGAGTTCCGCCAGCAGCGCCTGTCCAACGCCTTTTCGATTAACGGTCGGCGACACGTAGAGCGCCACAATCTCACCGCCGGCAGCGTCTAACTCACCAAAGCCGACGATTTGTCCGCCAATTTCAGCTATGAGCAAATCCCTTTTTTTCGGATTGATTCGAATTTGAACTTCCAGGTGGTCGACGCGCTCTTTTTCGGAACTCGACCAATCATCAAGAATGGCTTGTTCATAGTCTTTTGCCGCAGTCTGGTGAACCGCGTCATAGTGCACTTTGATGATAGCAGCAGCGTCAGCATCAACCGCGTTTCGAATTACGATGTCCATGTCACTCCTTGCTCATTCGACTGGTGTGTGATTTTTGAGATATCTTTTCGCACCGTCGGAAAGCAAGTCTCGATGCATTCTCCAGGGATCGTTAAAGAATTCGATTGCAATTTTTTTGTCTAGAGTATGCGTGCCGATCAGATCGATTGCATATTCTTCCTCGCTGCGACCTTCACCATATACGATGCTTTCACCTTCGTATTTTTGTTTGAGCATCTTGAGTAAATACTGCATGATGCTGTTTTCGCTTCGCGGCATGTGTGGCTGCAGTACGGCTATACGAATACGCTTCCAGTCGTCGGCCGGCATGCTATCCTTCCATAATTTTAAACGAGAATCGATTATCTCTAATTCCATCGAGATCGAATCGTAAGCATTTTCCAATACCAGAGGAGCCATAGCTCGGGTGAAACGCAAGAGTGTCTCGGCGCTTACAGTGCCGTTCTTTAACGTGTTGTCAATCAAGGTTGTGCTGGCCGAGATCACTGCCTTTTGACGCGCCAAAGATTGAGGTGACAGTTTCCATGCTTCCAGGTTGCTAATGGCTTTCTCAACAGACGCGCGAAATTCTGATAGTGACTGGGTTGTGTCCGGATCAAGTTTGGAGTCGGTCTTACCCTCCAAAATAACGAAGGTACCAAGGGCGATGTGGCTAACTGATTTAAGCAATGTATAACGAGCGGGGATTACAAGAAATTCCTCTCTTTTATTTTTGTATTGCAGAATGATTTTGTCTTCTTTGAAAATCACGATTGGTCCGAGTTCTGCTATTTTTGCCTTGCGCGCTTTGGCGTAGGATTCCCGGAACTTCAAGTTCATTTCATTCCAGGGAAGGAGCATTTTGTCTTCTTCACTTAAGGGCACCGATGGCGGTGCCGTTTGATTTGAAGATGCTTCTGAACCGTGTGAGTCTTTCGTTGCTTTGTTCGAAATAGATTCTGACTGAGTTTCTTGTTCAATGGCTTCAGCCGGGGCCGAAGGACGTTCCAGTGTGGTTGCCGGTGCTGCCGTTTGAGCATTTGCGGCTGATTGCCCAAATGCAACGGGTAGCATCGATACAACAATCGCTGATGCAATGCACAAACGTTTATTTTTCATGGTTATCCTGTTTCTTACTCGTCGATTTTGAGGCAGACTGCTGCGCGTCCGTCGGAATACGGCAGGGCGTCAATGTATTTAGGTTTGATTACCAGCTTGCCTTTTTTATTGATGTATCCGTATTTGTTGTTGAGCTTCACGCGAGCCCGACCTTCGGAGAATTTTTCTGCATCGTCGAAGCGATACTTGATTACGATTTCGCCTTTGTCATCGACGTAGCCCCAGGAGCCTTCTTTTTTGACAGGGGCGAGACCTTCTGAATATGCCGATCTCGACGCTAACTCTTCGCGAAGCTGGAAGTTGCCGTTTGAATCAGCAAAACCAAATTGTCCATCTTTGTGCACTTCGGAAACACCATCGGAATAAGATTCTGCGCTTTCAAAAACCGGTGTGACCTTGAGTGCGCCGGACTTGTCGACGAAGCCCCATTTGTCTTTGACGCGCACTGGTGCGAACCCGTCGCCAAAAGATTTTGCGTCTTCATACGTGGGCTGAACAACGAGGTTGCCGGTCTTATCAACGAAACCCCATTTGTCGTTCAGCTTGACCGGTCCCAGACCGTCGCCCCAGGCTTTAGCGTCGTCATATTCCGGTTTCACAATGGTGGCACCGGTGGCGTCGATGTATCCCCATTTCCAATTTTCAGCACGAACAGCTGCGACACCGTCCTTAAAAGACCCGACTTCGGTGTATTGTGCCGGGATAAGCATCTCTGCGGTTTTATCAATGAAGCCCCATTTTCCACCTTGCTTTACTGCGGCAAAGCCGTCGGAATAAGAGAGCGCCCGTTCGAATTTCGGTTCAATCAGAGTGCCGCCGTCCCAGTTAATGAAGCCCCAGCGCTTGCCTGCGTCCGCCGGATCCACCTCTGCGGGCTTCTCCGCGGTGCTACTGCCTGTGGTGCTGGTACTGCTGCCACCGCCGGCGGAGCAACCTGTGAGCAGGAAAATACTGATTAGGACGACTGAAGCAAGAAAAAATTGCATTGGATAATTGCGAGCGTTGAGGGGGTTTCACAGGCGAATGAGTGCCGGGTCGAGCAGCCGGGTGCCTTGACCACCTTAGGATAACTCAGTTCTGTCCAATAGTCTGTATATGTCTAAAATATCAAACAGAATTCAGTTCTTTTCTGATCTCTTCCAAGTTTTGCTTGTCATTGGTCAATTCAAGGTAATTGGCATAGGTCGAGAGCACCTGGACCTTGACTTTGCGCGGGATATCGGGCGCCGCATCCGAATGCAGAATTTTGACGGCTGACTGAAGCAGAGGACCAGCCTTGTCTTCCTTCTTGTCTTTTAAATAATTGTCTGCGAGCAAACCGAGCAAAGCGCATGATTCGGGGCTTGTCACGCCGTGGAACGTCTCGCTGAGTGACAGCGCCTGTTCCATACTGGCAGCCGCGTCTGCAAATTTATGCTCGTCGCGATAATGGAATCCGATGAGTTTTCGATCCTCGATTACGCCTCTAGTCTTACCGGTGCTCTTGTCGACCAACTCGGCCATTTTGTACAACTTCAGCGTTTCATCGGATTTGTCCGAGTCTTGATAAAGTTTGGTCAACTGTTTGAGAATGTGCAAAACCTTTTGCTCTTCACGAGCTCTCGAACGGAACATCAGAGCCAGAGCCCGTCTGTAATAACCTGTGGCAGCGGTGGCATCTACTGTAGACTCTTGCGCCTTCTGGAAGTGGATGTCGCCGAGATCGCTGAGTGCGCGGGACAGAAGTATAACTTGGCTGTCGGCCGCTTCTTTGAGCAGGTCACGAGCTTGATCGAACTCTTTGGCCGCATCGGAAAATTGATCGCTTTGGGCATTGGCTTCGCCGATCAGAATGTGGCAGCGAGCTTGTTCGATATCGTCGGATTCTTTGAGGCGATCCATCGATTCCAGCGCCGTGGTGGCAGTGCTTTCGGCTTGTCCCGGGCGTTTGAGCGCGAGGTCGATTTCGGCGAGCTGACACTTGGTCACTGCCGCTTGCGAACTGGTGGATCGAAATGCGTTGCGTGCAATCGTCAGTGCTTTCGATGCGTTGACGCGCGCGTCGCCTAGTTCTCCACGACGGCGTTGAACTTCTGATAAAGCTTCCAGGGTTTTGATCAAGCCGGTGCTTTCAAGCCCGGCTACTTCTTGCCTGTTGGCGACCGCGTCACTTAGATGTTTTTCGAGCTGCGCGTATTTTTCGTTGAGATTATCTTTTAGTTCAAGCAGTGCCAGGTTATCGATCAGACTGGCAACTACCAAACTCCTGTCGCCAAGCGCTTTCTTGGCTAACACTAAAGTTTTTTCCAACAGCTCTTTTGCTTGTTTCCACTGTTCGTTGTCGATGTATCCTTGTGACACATCGATCAACTGGAAGCAAAATTCTTCGGTTTGTTCGACGTCCTCAGAGTGTGTCAACACAGCATTCTTGAGCTTGGCGTAGTAACTGCGTTCCTTTTTCGCGATGTTCTTTACCTTCACCGCAGTCAATTCGGAAAGTCGTTCGTTGAGCGCATCTGCTTTTGGAATTTCACCTTGAATGCGGTACAAATCGATCATGTTATTCAGCGTGATAGGCAGCCATAGAGGGCGTTCTTCCTCCGCCACTCGCAAGGCTTTCAGACCTTCTTGTTCGGCGACTTCATAGTTGCCTTTGTCGAATGCATTTCTGTATTCGACAATACTGCTGCGGTATCTTTGATCGGCTGGAACGATAATTTGTTTGATCCGATCTTGAAAAAGAAACGCTCCAGCGATCACGACTGCGGCTGTTACACCGGCTGCCAGAGGGGCTGGAATGCCTTTCCCTTTTGCTGCGCGTTCGCGAATTTTATTTTGATTGTATTTGGTTACCAACTTTTTCACGCCGCTGCCGGCGTCGAATGAACCAACTTGATCGAGCGCGTCTTTCAGTTCGTTCATGGTTTGGTAACGATGGCGCGGATGTTTCGCCATCGCTTTGAGGATGATGAATTCGAACTGCGTTCCGCCTTTATACTCAGGTCTGACCTCGCCTAACGGTTTTGGACGTTCATGCGTTTGCATGTGGAACGTCTCATAAACGTTACCGCCCATCAACGGAGGTTCGCCTGTGAGCGCCTCATACATCAAACAACCGAGAGAATAAATATCGCTGCGATGATCTATTGGTTTTGCCATACACTGCTCGGGGCTCATGTAGAGCGGACTGCCAACGATCTCTCCAGTTTGAGTCAGACCTAATTGAGTATTGTCATCGGTCGGCATCAACTTGGCGATGCCGAAGTCGAGCACTTTTACGTAGTCAGCGTCATTTTCTGTTTCGACCAGAGCAATATTGCTGGGCTTCAGATCTCTGTGCACAATGCCCTGGGCATGAGCATGATCGAGTGCAGAACAGATTTCGGAAAAAACTTTTATAGCTCTTCTGATACTCAAACGTCCAGTGTCAGTGAGCACCTCGGATAAGTTTTTGCCCTCGTGATATTCCATCACCAGGCAGTGCCTTTCTTTGTCGTCCTCAAAGAAATCGTAGGTCTTGACGATGTGATCGTGGCGCAGGTTGCGGTAAGTCTTCGCTTCCTGCATAAAACGCTGAACCCGAGTGTTGTCCGAAAGCAGCTCTGCATGCAGAATCTTAAGCGCGATCGATCGTCCGGTCGACATGTCGAGCGCCTTGTAAACCGTGCTCATGCCGCCTCGACCGAGGTATGCCACCACCTGGTATCGGTTGCGAATTATCGCGCCAATTCCAATCGCTTCGCTCTTGGTAGGGCGAGGCATTTCTTTTTTTACTTCTTGATTCTCAAGCGCCATCGAAACTTACCGATGGATCCTTTCTGGTGTGGATGGAAACGGGCAGCAACAGTCTTGACCCAGATCCCCAATGATTATAAGAACCGCCAGGCCAATGTTATATATCTGCCCAGTAAAAGAAGAATCTAGCGTGGACAGCTATAACAGTTTTTTAACCAGTACTTTGTAGCCCTTCGGCGACGCCATTGATAGCCATAAGCACAGTATCGAGTATCGGATCCAATGTGGCGGATAAACCGGGAGTGGCCTCTTGTTCTTCCGGCTTCGCCTCACGTTCGATCTTGTCGCGCAATTCGCGGATGAAGCGCACTTGGAGATAGGAGAGTGGATCGACATAGGGATTGCGCAGTTCGATAGAACGCCTTAGATACTCAGTCTTCTCGAGCAAAACAGATTGACCTGTGATCTTAAGCACGTAACTCTTGGTGAGGGCGTGCTCTTTTTTGATTCTGGTCAAAACGTTGTCCAGTACTTTCTTGTCCCGCACCAGATTCTCAGCGTAATACGTGGCAATTTCCATATCCGAAATTGCAAGCGAAGTCTCGACTTTATTGACCAGACCTGCGAAGAACGGCCACTCGCGATAAAGCTTCGAGAAGAACTTCAAGCGCTCATCGCCGTGCTTCTCGCACTGCTCCTCGATTGCGGAGCCAAGACCGTACCAACCAGGGAGGTCAAAACGACTTTGAGTCCACGCGAAAACCCAGGGAATGGCGCGCAAATCGGCGATTGATGTGCTGCCTTTTGTCCGTCGCGTTGGGCGAGAACCAAGACGCAGTCTCGCGATTTCATTGATCGGAGTGGCTTCCTGGAAGAAGGTGAGGAAATCCGGCGTATTAAAAACCAGATCACGATAGGCTTTAAACGAAGCAAAGGATATTTCTTCCATGGTTTCGAGCCACTCTGGTTGGTCGATACCACGGGCGCGCTTGTCCTGTTCTGTGATGCTGGACTCAATTACCGCGCAGGCGAGCCTTTCGAAGTTGCGAACGGCGATGCCGTGCAGGGAATATTTGGAACTAATTACTTCGCCTTGTTCCGTGATCTTAATTCGACCAGACACCGTCCCTGGTGGCTGAGCGAGGATGGCGCGGTGAGTCGGACCGCCGCCTCTACCGATGGTGCCACCGCGACCATGGAACAGGCGCAACTGGACGCCCTTCGAATCGGCTAGTTCTACCAGTTTCTTTTGGGCTTTATAGAGTTCCCAGTTAGAGGTAACAATGCCGCCGTCTTTGCCACTATCGGAATAGCCGATCATGATTTCTTGCAGGTTGCCGCGCTTGGCGAGATATTTGCTGTATGCCGGAAGTGACAAGAGAAGATCTAATAACTGCGGTGCGTCGCGCAAATCGCCGATCGTTTCAAAGAGAGGGACGATGCTGATCGTTCTGGTTGGATAGTTTTCAGCGTCGAGGAAACCCGCTTCTTTAGCCATAAGCAGGATGCAGAACAAATCGCTGGCCGAACGCGTCATGCTGACGATGTATGTGTCCAGAGCTAACACACCATGTTTATCTTGAAGTTGCGCCATGGTGCGAAACGTCTCAATCGTCTCATTGGTCTGATCGCTAAACCTCAGCTCCTGCGGGAAAAGCGGGCGCAGCGATCGCATCTCGCTGGATAGCCATTCGATTTTTGCCTTCTCGCTGAGTGCGGCGTAGCCACCGTCTATGATGGCAAGCTTTTTAGTGACTTCATCCAGTGCCGCCGTGTGTCGTTCGCTGTGTTGGCGCAAGTCGAGCTTGGCGAGATGGAAGCCGAATATTTTGATCATTCGGATTAGCTGGTCTAAAGTTCTGGTTGAGAGTTTTGAACCGGCAGCGGCAAGCGAATGACGCATCAAAACAATGTCGTTGAGAAACTCGGCAGGCGTGGCGTATCCGGACTCTGCGCCGTCGACTGTGTTTTCTAATTTTTCACGGATGAAAAGTAATTTCAGACGATAAGGTTCGAATTTATAACGCGAAGCGTAGCGTGCTTCGATCTCCGGAAGCAGTTGCCCGTCATTCTCGATGGACTCGGACAAGTCTTTTCCAGCGGGAGCGACATTGCTGGAGTGCGACAACTGATTGAACAGTGTTTCCAGTTCCTTCTGGTAACGTTTTAAAATCACTTTTCTCTGGTGCGAGATTGCGTCGATGGTAACATCCGGCGTGACGAATGGGTTGCCATCGCGGTCTCCGCCGATCCAGCTGCCGAATGTGGTGTAAGTTACTGGACGCTCGATGTCGGCGTCGGCATCAGCATCAGGAGCGGCCGTCGTGCCGGTACTGCTGCCGGTATCACCAGTTTCGCGTGACTGCTGTTCCATGGATAAGCGTTTTTCGTCCAGATGGCGATGAACGCTCAAGATGGCATCGATGACAACTGTTTCGAATAGATAAAGACCGTACCGAACTTCGTCCATGACCGATGGCTTGAAATAGATTATGTGGTCCGTGAGCCAGAGTGATTCGACCACGCTTTTCAAACCTTCGTCGACTCGTTCGCTGTCCTCGTGAGTCAATGGTGGGTGGTCTTTCTCGAAAAGGTAGTGCGCCATCTCGAGCTGTTTTAGCAGGATAGTTCTTCTGGTAATTTCCGTAGGGTGTGCGGTGAAAACAACTTCGATGTCCAGGTGATTCAAGGCGTCCAACAGCGATGCGTCGTCGACGCCCTGCTCGTTAAGCTTGATGAATAGTTCGTTTAGCGAATCAGGTTGAATGGCGTCCGCTGAATTCCATTCCATCAACGCCCGGCGCCTTAGACGATGGTTTTGTTCTGCGATGTTGATCAAATCGAAATAGCATAAAAACGCTTTGATCACTTTGTTCGCTGTATCCAGGTCCAGACTGGCGATCAAAGTTGTTAATTGCGATTTGACTCGTTTGATCTCTTCGACGTCATCGGAATCTTTTAGTAAGTGCAACGCTTTGCAGATGTGTCGAAATTCTTCCACGCGGTTGAGAACTTCCTCGCCCTCGAGCCGCTTAATCGTGTCTCCAAGCAGAAATCCGAGGAGTCTAACATCGTCCCGCAGCGGTTTGTTTCTCTCTGATAAATCCTGAGTCGTGCTTTCGATTTTAGATGTCATCGCAAACCTTTTTGTTTTTGTATCTTTTCCCAGCGCCGGAGCGCTTCCACGCCCTTCTCGAAGGCCGCGGGATCGCTGTAGTAGTTATGCGCACCATCATTTCGATCGGGATTGCGAACGTAATAGAGGTAATTAGTGTTGGCGGGAGTGACGCCGGCAACCAGTGAGCTAAGTCCGGGAGAGCCCACTGGACCTGGCGGCAGACCTTTGTACATGCGACTGTTGTAAGGCGAGTCGCGATTCAAATCGCTCATGTAGACTTTGCCGTCGTCGCGCCATTTGCCGGCTAATTTCGAAGCGTAAACGATGGTCGAGTCCATGCTTAATCGCATGCCCTTTCGAACGCGATTGTAGATTACGGAAGCCACGATCGGGCGCTCTTCCGCCAGCTTTGCTTCCGTTTCAATTATAGAAGCGACGGTTACGGCATTGTGCAAAGACAGTCCGGAATTTTTGACCGGTTCTTTCAATTTTTCATTGTAGACGTCACGAAAACGTTTCACCATCTGCAGTATCACACCACTGGCGGTGCTGTCAGGTTCGACGAAATATGTGTCTGGGAACAAGTATCCTTCCAGATTTTTGGCAACTGGATCGAGGTCCTTAATCGCGGTCGCATCGTCCAGAAGCGCCATTGCTTCTGCTTCGTTTCTTAACTTCAACGATGGCACGGCGCATAATGCTTTGGCAATGTCGAATCGAGTCCATCCTTCAATCACTGTGATCTTGTCGTGAGGAGCGCCACCTTTCTCAAGTTCGGTTAAAACAGCAAGCGGTGAAATGGGCGACGGAAATCTATAATCGCCGGCTTTCATGACGGCGTGCCCGCCTTTGACCTTTAAATAAACTTTGAGTGGCAATTCATTGCTGATAATACCGTTATTTTTCAAAGTCGAGAGAATCTCTTCGGAAGAGGCTCCGCGAGCCACTGTAACCGATGACGTGGTTTTGTCATGAATGATCGGTTGATTGAGTTCGTTCCAAACCCAATATCCTGCTGCACCGGCTGCGGTGGCAACAAAAATAAGCAGAACAAATATCCAGGTTAATACGCGCATGGTCCCGTGTCAGTCGCCGAAATTACAATCGATCGCAGTATGGCACATTATAGATTTAGACGCCTCTCGGCAGGGCCAAGTGCCATTGCCCATCAATTTTTCGGAACAATAATGTGGTCGTCAGCAGGCGTTGTTTCGCGCTGCTCTCGAGTCGGTCACCCTCCTCATGCTCTTCTTGCTCCGTTGTCGGGGTGGCGGTTAGTGCTTTCTTAGTTTTAATGTTTTTCTTTTGCTTGCTTTTAGCTTTGACGTTCTTAGCAAGCGCTTCCTCAGGAGTCACTTCGGAAAGAAACGGCTCCAGTGAGACCTCTATTTCATTACTTTCCATCATCGCTTTGCGATCTGTGCGCACCGCTTTAATCTTGTCGTTTTCTTGCTCGAGCATGATGTTGTCGACCGTAAAACTATTCATCTGAATCTCTTTGCGTTTCAACAGAGCAATTTCTTTGTTCAGTACTTTCGTGAAGAAGTCCGCGCCTTCAGGGAATATACGCTGTTCTTCCTTAAGAGCGCTCGAGTACAAGGAACGAAGCTTCGTCGGATTTTTCGTTTTCAAAGCCGAGTAATAGCTGGAAACTAAACCAAGAATCTTTTCGCGATCGCTTTCGGTGAGATTGATCTTCGCGGGCAGAACAGGCGCAGGGTCAACGTTGAAGGCCAAATCTTTTACGATTTCCTTGCCACCACTTTCGTTAGGTGGCAGTGCCATTCGCACGATTTCAAGTTTCTTCGGACCTGACGTTCTCTTCTCCATGATCGTCACCAAACCTTCCGCGTTGTGACTTACGCATCGAACTTTGATTTGGTTTAGTCCACGCTTAATCATCGGAGTTACGTTGATCGGCATGGATAGCGAGATTAAGGAGCCGCCAAGAACGTTAATGCCATTAACCAAAATTTCTTTGACTGGCATTCCTTTGCCCTCGACGACGAGGAAGAAATACTCTTTCGCTTTCGTTGTCGATGAGTCGCGAAATTCTGTTGTGGTCTTGGACAAGTCGGGGGTATTTGGAAGGATGGATGGTGTGGAAGGAGCCGCGGTTACTGGGGTATCGGGAGTCGTTGGAGTAGAAGTTGAGGTTGAAGTAGAAGGAGTTGTGCTGGTTGATGACGCGTGAGGTAATAACGATCCGGCTGATGGCGCGCCAGCTGATGACGACTCAGGTGACGACGAGCTTTCGGACGTCGCTTCGTAAGCGGTGCTGACTGAGTTTTCTACTTCGTCATTCGCGTCGGGTGATTGTGCAAAGGCTGGTGCTGTTGCCGAAAACAGGACCATCAAAAGCGCCAAAAATACTTTAACCACGGACCCTCCACTTATAGGTCTAATTAACCGACACAGAAAGCTTAGCACCAGTGAAAAAATGTGCCCTTAGAGGGGACAAATGAGCTGCGTGAACAAGTGTGAGGGACAAGGCGTGAAATTCGCGTGATTTGACTCCTGCTTGAGGTCTGCATCGATTGAATGCATCTGGTTGAGTTTGGTTAAATGCATCTGTTAAAGCGCCGCCTTGGGCGCCAGGGTTGTCATTCGAATAATAATCAACTCAAGAGTACTGGATAAATGTGATCGACGGATTCGAACATATAACATGTGCAGGGGAACCCAAGTGCTCCGTCGGCGTCTCAAGGGTCGTGATGAAAAAACTGCGATCAGATTCCAATAACAAAACAATTCTGGTGGCACTCGGTCTTCTGATTGCAGTGGCGCCTCTGATGCCGCAGTTCGAGGTTCGGGCCAACACCGGCGGTTCCGCCAAAGCCACCGCTTCGGCTGCGCCGAAAACTGCGCCGGATCGCCGGTTGCGAATGCTGCGACCGGGCTCTGCAACACTCGACGATGGCAACTCCGCCAGTGGCTCCGCCGCTCCGCCGGATGCAAAGTATGGTTCGAACGACTTCTCGGCCGATCCAACGTTTACTAATGCGCAAAATCAAAACGCACAGAATCAAAACGGCCAGAGTTCACCCGCGTCGAGCGGCGCCACTACGGTTTCACTGCAAGGTGGTGTCACTCGACTTGACGGAAACGCCGCATCAGCAGGCAATCAACAACAGCAGCAACGCGCGCCGTTGACCGGCAAGATCGAGTCGTTAATCGACACTCCACTGCAAGCGCGAAAGCCGCAGTCCGAGTCGATTCCGCCGCAAACGTTTCGCGCCTGGTTGGAAAATGCGCATCCGCAGTTTGCGCTAAGCGCGTCGAGCAACCCAAATAATTCAGTTGTTGTGCTCAAGGGGCAGTGGGACAACTCAGCAAAGACGCTGGATAAGTTTCAAATTCCGCACGTGAAGATGGGTGGTGGCAAAATTGAAGGCTTCCCGCTCAACGAAACCAAAGTCGTAATCGTCGATTGCGCCGGAAACCTACCGCGCTCGTCGCATCAGAAATTGCGTGAATTCGTTCAGCGTGGTGGATATCTTCTCTCCACAGACTGGGCTCTCGATAACTTCACCGGACCAATTCTGGTCGACCGTTCGCAACACGAAATTATAAAATGGAACAAAGCCACAAACAGAAGGGACGTAGTGGATGCCACCGTATATGATACCGACCCTGTTTTGTTTAAAAACACCGTAACCAATGCGTATTGGAAACTCGATCAAGACAGTCATTTGATAAGAGTCCTGAACCGTGATGCTGTGCGGATATTGGCAACGAGCACTCAACTGGCGGCGGATGATCCGGATCGCGCCGGGATACTCGCGGTCGTTTATCCATACGGTCGCGGCTATGTGATGCACATGACCGGACACTTCGATAACAACGCCAAGATCGCTATCGGCAACTTCCTTCCCGACCCTGCTCCGGTTATTAAGATCAGCTTGAGACAGGCATTAGCCGCCAACTTCGTAGTTGCCGGTTTGACACAGACGCCAATTCCGACCAGCCATCGCCGATAGAAGGCGACCGTCGATAGACCAGTGTCGAAGAAATTAAAGTACTTAGACCGCCGAAAAAAATAAGCGACAGAGAACCGCTGAGCGGTTCGATGATGATCTCTTGCGAATCGATAAAGTTCTCTTCTGAAACTTAGTACGCTGCAAAACTTAGTGCGCTGTGAAACTACCAGCCGCCCATCATATTGCGCATTCCGTTGCCCATATACGGGTTGCCATATCCACCGCCAAACCCGCCATATCCGCCTCCCATGCCGGGAATCGGAATCATCGGAGCGGGCATGACAACACGCATGTTGCCGCCGACTGCTCGGTTCATCAGATACATACTGGCTGCAGGTGTCGCCATTCGACCAACACCACCAACGAATTTTCCGAGCATGCCGCCAGCCGCTTTGATAGCCGCGCCGCCCTTGACTCCGCCGCTCGGGTTTTCAGTAATTGATTTTTCCGGCGGAGTCGATGAATTCTCGCCTGGTGAGTCGTTCAAAAACGATCCAGCCGGCATTTGTGGCGCGCTATTGTCGGCTTGCTGAGCACCGCCGTTTTGCTGATAGCCGCCAGGAACTTGCTGTTGCGCATTTCCGTAAAAAGTTTGAGGTTGAGGCATCTGCCCGTATTGGGCGTATTGCTGCTGAAGTTGGGGCTGCCCATATTGCTGCTGATCCGCCGGTTGCTGAGCGTATTGCGGCTGACCGCCGTATTGCTGTTGTTGCATCGGCTGCCCGCCCGAATAACCTGAATTGGGCGAGGTTTGCGGGATCCCGTTGTATTGTTGATAGACCGGCGGTTGCTGGTAGCCGCCCTGCTGCTGCGCGTATTGACCCTGGTTTGGGTCATAACCTTGAGCGTTGGCAGGTTGCGTACATATGAATGCAAAACTTGCCAAGGCAATGAGCTCGTAGATACGTCGCATATAGGGAGATCTCGGATAGTAATTACGGAAGCATAGTTCTACAAATAAAAGATGTCAATAGGACTTGTGACTATCTTATGTGCTAATTTCGATACCCTGTGGAGATCAGTCGAGGACTTATTGCAAATGACGCTTAAAGCCAGTGCCCTGAAAAATCTGTCGGAATCCGAATGGACCGTCGACAAAGCGAAGCAATATCTAAAGCTCGGAAAGTTCGATGTCGTTGAAGAACTTCTTTCCCAGGCAATAAACCAACGTAAAGAGGCTCTGGAAGCCAAAGATCCAGGCGTTGCAGATCTGCTCGATCTCCTTGGTGAAGTAAAAGCTCAACTTGGAAAGTATGAAGAAGCGCATGAATGCTTCAATACCGCGCTCAAGATTTACGAGCAAGCTTTTTACGCCGGTCACTATAAACTGGGACCGGTCTACAATCACCAAGCGACCTGCTACATCCAGGAAGGAAAGTTCGAGGCTGCCCTCGAAGTTTGTTTGAAGGCACAAGATATCTTCGGCAAAACTTTATCGGGTGAGCATAGACTGGCTCTGGAAGCTGTTTATAAACTTGCCACCATTCATCGTCAATTGGGCAAACCGGACGAAGCACTCAAAGTGATCGCGAAGGCCAAGAAAAACGTGGAATCACCGCTTGGTCCATTCGAAGAATTTGCTTTTCTGGAAGCCCTGTTGCAGGATGATGAGAAGAAGCCGGAACTGGCTGAGAAAGCTTATCGTGAAGCAATCGCCGGGTTTAAACAGAGACGTTCTTTCAAACGCCTGGGTCAATGCATGCAGCGTTATTCCGAATTTCTAAAAGGTCAGAACAAAAACAGTGAATCATCGGACATGCAACGTCAAGCTGACCACTACAAGTTGATCGGCGAAAGCCAGTCGCGCTCTGACGATATCTTTGCGGCAACTCTTCTTCGGGCCTAGTCTAAATTTGCAGTCCGTTGAAGACTGCGTGCATCGTTTCGGCTGAAGGTAGGGAAACGTTTTGAACGGAAGGCGGCGGGTCTCGAATGTAGGTCCGACGTCACTCAAAAGTTGCTTGCCACCACTAGTGGTATCACGCAAAAAGTAAGTACAAGAACAAAAACGCGTTTCGGGTTTTCCGTAACGCGTTTTTGTTTGGATCAGGGATGCTTTATTGGTTTAGTCCTTCCGGAAATTCAGCACTGCCCGTGGCGACGAACGTCAGCCTGGCAGGCGGTCCTAGTCCGGGCACGCTGCCGATGAAAGGCAACATACTCATGTTCATAAACGGTCCGACATTGAAATTTGCTTCGACTTTATATTCATAGGTGTTGGTATCAGGCGTGGCGACCGCAGGCATTGGTGTGTTCTTCGGCCAACTGGTAGCGGTTCCACCGCCATAAGGGACTGAAACAACATACAAATCGATGCCACTACCGGCGGCTCCACCGACAGGAACGAGTTTTGTGAAGGCACCAAATCCGGAGGCAACGAAAGTCGCGGCTTCTTGTTGAACAACGGTGAGTGCTTCGGTATAGGTATTCTGTGTGGAAGCGCGGCTGGCGCACTGCTTAGCGCAGAGATAACCAGTTGCATATCCGGTCGTGAACATGATCAAGTTGATCAGCGGAAACAAAACGACGAGAAAAAAGATGACTAAAGCAGGCGCGAATTCAGCGGTGCTGGCGCCTGAGCCCACCTGATTGCGCTTGCGATGTTTTAATAGGAGACGTGAATGCTGCATTGCGCTTGTCGTCGATCCTTCTGCCATGGGAATTTAGTCCCTATATTCTATATACCACAGAAGTGCTCAGATCAACGGACGAAATCGCACAATTACCGCTCGAAACCCCGTCACTTAGTGCCTGACGGTAAACGCACCCAAAAAATTTTATCAGAGCCGCCTGCGCCTTCAGCGCCATTGCCTTCGGATCCAAAAAATCCTTTGTGCAATGCGACAATTTCTTTGCACAACTCCAGGCTGCGCTGCGCCAGGGCGTCTTCGATACTGGCGTCAATCATTGTGCCATCAGTGTCTGGACCGGTTTTGTATTTGACCTTGAGTTCAGCCCAGCCATTTTCCTGATGCGAACTGACCTCAACCTCGCCGCCTTTCGGGGATGCCTTGATCGCGCTGCGTAGCAGCGTCGCGATAACTTGGGGCATGCGTTCGTCGTCAGATTGAACCGGCATACTCACCGAACGATTTAACACCGTCACCGAATTTTCATCGCAATACGCAGCGACCATTTTGACCGCCTGGGCAACCAGATCGCGAAGGTCCTGTCTGCGCGGTTGAAGGCGGATGTTGCCGCTCTCCAGACTTTCGAGATCGATGATTTCATTTACCATTAAAATCAGTCGCTTACAGTTACGCTCTGCAATCGTCACCACATTGCGGACACTGTCCGACAATTTTGCCATACGTTCCGAACTCAATATTGCCAGAGATCCACTGATGGCAGTCAGTGGCGAACGCAGATCAGAGCTGACTTTCGTAATGAATTCTCGTTTCAGTTCTTCAATCAATTCCGACGTGCGCGCATCAGCAAATTGCACAACGTATTTGTCGGAGCCTTGATCTTGAAATGTGGAAATGCTGATGTCTACTGGCAGTTGACTTGAATCTTTGTGTTGAATTTTGGCGCGAATCAAATTTTTCGTCGGCGTATTGAACAGTTCTTCCATCGTTCCGAGGGAAGAATCAGCCAACGTAATCAATGACTTCAGATCCTGCGATCTGAGCTCTTCATCAGTGTAGCCGAGAAGTTTTAACGCTTGCGGATTGATCAATTCAATCTCGTTTTTGGAAGTGATGATCACTCCTAAAAACGAGTTGTCTATTAAAACGCCAGCCAATGGATCTAACTGCGAGTCAGCACTCATTTATTACTTATTTCGCCATGCCAATAACACCGCAGATATTATGCACCGCCGAGTTATAAACCAAACTGTGAACGCAAAACGGTCGTTGTTGCGCAATATGTTCTGAAGAAACGCCGCTAATGCTTGCCTCTTACGCTCGCTTCGATAGCTTCAGGAGAACACATCTTTTGTGCTTTTTGTCTGTGTTTTTGAGCTTCGGTGAAATTCTTCGTTTGTTCGTACAAATCTGCCAGTGAGCCATAATATTCAGCCAGTTGATCGGGCTTAATCTTCTTGCACTTCTCGGCCATTTTAACTGCATTTTCAAGGTTGATTTGAGCTTCGGCGAATTGACTGCGGTCGCGTTGCCACTGCCCGAGGTGCAATGCGGAACGAATGTAATTCTCGTCTTCCTCGGGCTTTTTCGCCCCTTCTTTAGCGTGAACCAATCGGATGTTTTTTATTTTGCTATACAACTCTTTGTCGCCAATTTCTTCGACGCGGTCCTGATTTAAGAGACAATCAGCCATTTGTTCGTATATGTCAGCCAGACCAATGAAGTTGTCTCCGTAGAGTCTTCGCATCAATGCTGATGCGCTAAACAGCAGTTGGTACTCGCGACCGTATGCATAGTTGGCGTCAAGTCTCCGCGCGATTTCCACGATATGGCGAACTTGTCCTGCCCAATTTAATTCTTTCTCGCCGATATGTCGTTCAAGAGAATCTCCGCTGGCGATCAGTTCTTCGACATGCTTTTGGGATTTCGCCATGTCATTGATGAGGCGAATTGCACGTTTATCATAACGTTCTCGATCGAGCTGGACGATCTTTTCAATCGTTTCGTCCTGCAGAGCTGTTTGTCCAGAAAGCAGGTAAGCCTCAGCCTGCTTCGTCAGGGTGAGCAATTCCGAATCGTAATTTTTCATCGGCTTGCCGCCGGGACCGGAAAAATTACTGACGTCGTAAACAGCGTGTTTCAAAATCGTCAGTGCAGCACCCGGATAACGGAGCTCCATCAGTTTGCCGGCGGTCCACATTTCGGTCTGCCACCACATTTTCTGCATTGGAGTGCCAGGCACTTCTTCAACAGTAAATGGGAAAAAGGCGATCAATGAAAATAGCGACATGAAGGCGATACCGAAGGTGGTGGCGAGCCCTCGCGAAGAAATTTTGACCAGATGCTTTTTCGTTTTTCTAGGCGTTTTGGTTCTTATCGAAATTGGATTAGGCGTGGTGTTTTGCACCATGTCGCCGAGCCGCATAACCACTGTTCCAGTCTGGCTTTGTTTGGGCGGAATGCCGCCGGGCACGGGCAGCGCTTCTAAAATTTCTGCGGTATTTTGATAACGTTTTTTTGGATCTTTGCGCAGGCAGCCGATCACGACGTCTTGCAATTCTCTGGGAATATTTGCATTCGGCGCGATTTCTTTGAAGTTGGGCGGATCGTCATTGACGTGCATGGACATTGTCTCCACAGCATTCTTGCCGAGAAACGGAGGCGAGCCCGTCAATGTTTCAAACATGACGCAGCCCCAGGAATAAATGTCTGAGCGCAGATCCAGCGGTTGACCGGAACACTGTTCAGGACTCATGTAAATCGGACTGCCGAAAACTTCGCCGGTCTGCGTCAGATGCTGAGACTCAGCGCCATCTTGCGGGACCATCTTGGCGATACCGAAGTCTACGATCTTGACTTGAACGGTGCCGTCCTCATCGACTGCGAGCACAAGGTTCCGCGGTTTTAAATCGCGGTGCACGACGCCTTTGCGGTGAGCGTGCGAAAGACCTTTTAAAACTTGCCGGAAAATATCCACGGCCTCATCGGGCGGCACTGCGCCTGCCCGGTCGAGCAAATCGCCCAGCGATGGACCTTCGAGATAGTCCATAACCAGGAAAGCGAGCCCGTCTTCGGTGACGCCGAAATCGAAAACCGTGATGATGTTGGCATGGCAAAGGCTGGCAGCAGCTTTCGCTTCTTGCTGAAAACGCTGGACACTGACCGGATCAGACACCAGGTGCGGATGCAACAGCTTCACCGCCACAATCCTTTCCATGTAGGTGTGCTGAGCCTTGTATACAGTGCTCATGCCGCCCTGACCGACGATGGAAAGAATTTTATAGCGATTGGCAAAAGTTTCGCCGATCAAACGGTCTTGTTTCGTGTTTATCAGATCACCACCGTCGTCCGGGCACTTACTCAAATCGGAGCTGACCGCCTTGTGACAAATAAGGCAGATCTTGCTTTCGGTTTTGCCGGAGGAGGACTGGACTTGCTCTTGCATTGGTCCTGATGCTCGAGGGAGGTGTTTCGCGACCCGCTTTCGGATCCTATAAGATATTCCCTGAGGATCGTACCTTATAGCGATGGTCAGCCCATTAACAGCAATTGAACTTTTCTCCGGCATCGGCGCTTTTGCCGAAGCCTGTCGATCAACGGGCATTAAAGTTGTCGCGGCTTACGATCAAAATGAGCATGCAAATAAAGTTTATAAGTCTAATTTTGGATTGGAACCGATTAAACGAAACCTGGAGTCGCTCGGACTCGAGGATTTCCCGCAGGCGAATATCTGGTGGATGAGCCCGCCCTGTACGCCCTTTTCTCGGCGAGGCGAACGGAAAGACGATGTCGATCCAAGGTCTCAGGCGTTAGCAAAACTGATTGAGATAATTCCGCAGCGTTTGCCCGATTTTATTTTTCTTGAGAACGTTGAAGGTTTTATCGATTCGAAAATGCACGACAGGTATTCGAAAACCCTTGCAGAATGCGGCTATCAGAACATCTCATTCAGCATTTGTTCTTCGACGTTCGGCGTGCCCATGCGACGACCCCGGTTCTTTATTGCCGCATCACGGACGGTGCCTCTCGTTGAGCCTGATATAGAGCGGTTTCGCGAGAGTAGGAACTTGCCGGAATTTCTGACGAGGAACGACGACCATCGTTTATTTCTAAGTCCTGAGACCGTGGAAAAATACAGGGCAGTGTTAAACATCGTCGATCCGCATCAAACGGACGCATATCTGATCTGCTTCACACGCGGATATTTTAAATGCAGGAAGGCGAGCGGATCTTTGATTCAATTGCCTGACGGCATTGTTCGTTTTGTCGCTCCTGATGAGATTATCGAGCTGTTTGGTTTTTCCGGCGAATTTCGTCTGCCTGAAGATATGCCGTTGTCCGTAAAATGGCGCCTGGTAGGCAACTCAGTTGATGTGCGGGCTATTCGTGCTGTGCTAAGCACCGCGCAATTGGTTTGCCGGTGAGATCTGTTGAATTGAACAGTGATCGTCAACCCTATCGGCGGTTACTATGGGCAAAACCATTGTCCTGCTGGACACCCCGACTGCTCAACCCTTCACGACAGACTACCGCGTGCCAACCCGTGTGTTTAGTTTTTGTCTAAAAAATGGAATGATCCAATGCATAACTCAGGCGATGCAAGTCCCCCTGGATTTGGAAAGATGTCTAGCGAAAACGAAAAAATTGACGATTTAAAACTCCGCCGCAAATCGGAGTGGCCACCGCTCGAGCCTTTATCGGATAGCAAGCTGACCGCGGCTCAACTCACTGCGCGTGAGCTGTATCGACCTCGAATCAGCGAACAAGTGCGCTCTGTGTTCGACTCGGCAGGTGATCTGGCGGCTTTGCTCCACGCATCGAACGCCGAGATGATTGGCTCGCACGCCGCTTTGAAAAACTTGCTCTCCGGCGCTGCAGTCGGCCTCCACGATTTTAGTCGATACGAAATTTCGCGTGGTTTCGCGGGTGGTGGCAACCACTATATGCTCGGCGCCGAATTTGCCATAGTCGCGATCATCGCCATCGCTGGAATCGCCAAGCGCAGAACCGATTTGAGCTATTCCGAGATTGGTGTTCTAAGTCCCGAAGACGCGACGAGATTGAAACCTGGACGCGGCGAAGTGATCTACCAGTCATCAAAACTGGGCGAGGGAAAAATGAACTTTTCTCATGGGCTCAACCAGGATGTTCCTGATTGGCTCGTCAGCCTGGATAGCAGTGCGGCAAAGGAAGAAGGCTATTTATTTGGCTCGGTTTTGACGAGACCGACCGTGCTTATCACGATGTCGGACACGTTTGTTTCATTAGCAGAGACGCATTTCAGAGACGCAGTTCTGGCATGGCTCATCGTTGATTTGAACAGGAAGAAAGTAACTGAAACCTGGAAAGGCACAGCCAAAGTCGTCGCCATCAGCAATGGTGAAACGATCGAATTGCCAGTGTGGGAAGACATCGTCGAGTTCTATCAAAGCAAACCGAAGAATGCTAAGCCCGACAATTTACTCACCGTCGTGTTGAAGCGAAACCTCGACCGCGAACTTATTGAAGCGGCTCTGGCTGCGGTTGTCGTTCCCAACGGCACAAATGTTGATGAGGCCGACGACGGCAAATAACGGCACTACTTTTGGTGACGAGGCACGATAAACGACGGCACCACCGGTGGAGCGCGTCATTATTTTGCGTCGTAATCGAACTCGTCTTCGATCCAGTTCCAGACTTCGGTGTCGAGTTTCGGAAGATCGTCGGGATCTACTAATCCGCGTTTGATACCTTCGAAGACAATGCGTGTTCGCGGATTGAAAATTTCCATTCCTGCCGATTCGCGAATGTGTGTTTCCTGACCTTTTACGAGTTTGGTTAGCAGCATGGATAGCCGGTTTTGAACGCCGCGCACGCTGATGTGCCGGCGTGCCGCAATCGCTCGATCGGTCATTCCGATTGCTACGTCTAACAAGGTTTCGTATTCGGTATCACTCAACGAATCGTCTTTCGACTTCAGTCGGTTTTGAACGCCTTGAACGACCGGATCGATGTAGGGGTCGCCCCTAAGCAAAATGCTTTCGATAGCAAATGCCAGTTTTTCATCGGATTCGCCTTTGAGCAGATAACCGTGAATGGCTTCGTCGGGAACGATACGGCCAAGCGATCTGACATAAGCTTCTCGGTGAAACTGTGACCAGAACAGGATTCGCGCTTGTTTGTTCGATTCCCAAATTTCCTCTGCCGCTTTTACTCCGTTGAGTTCAGGCATGGAAATATCCATTAGTGTCAAATCCGGTGCCAACGTTTTCGCGAGTTTGACTCCCTCGACGCCATTGGTTGCTTCGATGATTTCCACACCGTTTGCGAAGACCTTTTCGATAACTTGTCGGGCATGTGCACGTAATGCCGGCACATCCTCCACGATCAAAATACGCAAAGGATTACCTCCACTTAGAGTTCCAATATTTTATCACTTCGGTTTTCTAATCGTGATAATCACGCTCGTGCCCTTGTTATCTTCGCCGGGGCGCCAGTTGATGGTCGCGCCGATGATGCTGGCACGTTGTCGCATGTATTGTAATCCTCTGGATTGACTGGATCTGTTCGAAACATCCATTCCCTTGCCATCGTCCGAAATAGCAATTGTTATGTTGTCACCATCGGCGGTGATGATGCATTTCACGATTGTCGCCTGGGCATGTTTGCATATGTTGGTGACCGACTCTTGAACCAACCGATACAGCAACGTCAGCTCGGTTTGATTAAACAAATCAAAATCTCTGTGCTCAATGTTGCAGCGAAATCGCACTTTATAGTTAGCTCGTTCCGAACCGCTTCGCACACAATCTTCCAGTGCGTCGACAAAGCCAAGATGCTGGAGAACAGCCGGTGATAAGCTGTCCATCACTTCCCTGATTTGTTGCATTGAGCGATCTATTAAACCGTCAATTTCAGCAATTTCCAATTCAATTATCGCTTCCCCTGGGCTCTCTGATGCAATTTCTGATTCTATGCCTGATTTTATTTTTGGAATTTTGTTCACTCGTTCGCGAAGAAGTTTCAAATCATTTAAAACTTGATCGTGCAAATCTCCGGCGAGCACACGACGTTCTGTCTCATCGTCTTTGACTAGTTGCAGTGTCGATTTCGACAATTCTGCATCAAGTCCTTCGATCGCCGCATCTTTGGCAATCAACTGTTGCCGAGTATCTTTCATGGTCTTAATTAATGAACCATAAGCCAATCCAACAGTGCTGGCTATAAACAACGAAATCGGCATCGTAGGCGACTCGCCGGACATAGTCAAAATTCCGTGCAGCAATAAGTTTAGTGCCAGCAGTTGTGCAAAAAGCAATATGCGCAGTCGTGGACTCCAATGATACCCAGCAATCGTTCCGCATGTGACAAAACCGGAGATGATGCCGAACCGAGTCATTGACGTACTAATCGGCTGCTTCGACAACTCCGAGGAAACTGCGGCGACGCTATCCAATTTCGATTGTGCGTTGGAAAAAGTATCGAACACCGCATGCGATACCGCATGTTCCAGACCCGAGAAACACTCATTGAACAACCACGAAAGCGCGGCGATAGCGACGATGCCAGCGGAAAGCGCCAGCGTGTCCGCTGTTGCGTTTGGAGAGCCGCTTGCTGCTTGATTGGTTACTTTGTCGTCGACGATTTCGAAGTACCGGATTTCTGAGCCTTAGGTTGACCTGATTTTTGATCGGTCACCGGCGCATTGGTTTTTGCCGATGTCGCAGAAGGCGCGCCTGCCGAGGGGGTCGTGGATGTTGTTGGTTTTGATGTTACTGGTTTGGGTGTTGCCGGTCTCGTCAGCCCTCTTGCGATCCAATATTCCACGCTGTTTTGAATTCCATGTTTCAAAATCCAATCAAGATGTGGCAGTGATGATTTTTCATCACCTTTCAAACGCAGATCCAGAGCCAGAAAACAGTGTGCTTGTGTATTGTCGTAATCACTGCGTTCTGCTTCGTCCAGCAATTCTTTGGTGTTTAGCTTTCCGGCAAAAAATTGAAGAGCCGGATATGGCCACTTGAGCCGATCTGTTTTGGCTAAAGCCTCGTCGATCAAAGCTTTGGCCTGAGCTGGTTGCTTAGCTTGTCGATAACCCAGAGCTCCCAGGATAGCGGCGTGTCCGGAGTAATTACCTTTCCAATTGTCTCGCTTTAACCATTCGGAAATCTTTTGCGAAGACGAGCCTCCGCTGCCGTTAGTCAAAGAAGCACCTGCACGATTGAGGTAGGCGAAGACTTCTCGATTGTCGATTACGATTGCTCTGTCGAAGTTTTGAATCGCTGTTTCCGTGTCGCCAAGCCGCATATAGGTGACGCCGCGATTGTTGTAGCCGAGATAGCTGTTTGGATCCGCTTTGACAGCAGCGCCGAAATCGCGCAGTGCCAGGTCGTATTTCTTCAGTCCGTTGTATGCAGTGCCGCGCTCTACAAGCGCTTCTGGGTTGTTAGGAGACAACTTCAACGCGGCGCTGAATTCTTTCACAGCCATCTCAAAGTTTTGATTTACCAGAAAGCTCTTGCCAATTCCGAAGTGGCTGTCGTAAGCGGATGCTGACGCTGGCGAAGGACTGATCGAGGCGATCGTCGTCAGAAACAAAGCTGTGGAGCTGATAATAATTGCCTCGAGATTCATCTTTGCTTCCTGTTTTGCGCGTCGGAAATCCTTGCTATCGCTATTGTATTTTGTGTTTTTGCGCTTCAAAGCCCTCGTATGTAAAAAACCATTCATATCATTAGCCTTAGAAATGAGATCAATCGCGTTATTGCTCAACGTGCGGGTATATCGTACTAAGCAGAAATTGCATTTTGGTCGTGAAATATTGCCGGTAAATATTCACGATGAGCCGAAGTCTATTCATGGGCTGTTTCGACAACGCGGGAAAATCTAGATGTCTTGGGGCAATTCGTCCAACGATCCGAACACTGATGAGCGCGTTCTCAAGGACGCGCAGCGCACTATCGAGCGAATTGTCGAGGCGATGCGGAACGGTCTGGACGACGAACTGGCGGTCCAGCAGATGGAATACGACCAGCTTTTCGGCGTCAACTCCATGCAATTTGCAATGTATCAGACGCTGGTGATGACGTTCTTCCAGGATCACCAGATGCTCGCCAGTTTGAATTTGAAGCGCACCAGACCGGATTTGTCGCAAGGTGTGCCGGAACAGAAGCGCGCTTACCTCATGGAAGTGATTGCTGAGCGGGTTTCATCGGCTGGTCCTGCCAATGCTGCGCAGCAGCCTTTTATCCAAAATCAAAACATTGGAGCTGGTCTGCCAGGTCAGGACAGCGTTGTGCAGTCTTCAGCTGCCTGGGCTCAGAATTCGCAACCGCCTGCGCCTGCTCCTGCGCCGGTTCCAACTGCTAATTGGCTCGATCCTCAACCGGCGGCAGCGGCACAACCTGCGCCCGGAGATTGGCTCAATCAGTCGAGTTCGAAAGAACGACCACCTTCGACGGCATGGCCGACAGCCAACGAAGATTCTTCTGCATGGACATTGAAACCGGGTAGCGGTCAGCCTCCAGTGATTCCGACAACACCGGCGGCAGCGATAAATGGTGGCAACGGAGCTCCGTGGACGGCGGCATCGAACTCTTGGCCGACACCTGACAATGCGCAGCCTGGCGGCTCGGGCGGCTGGCCGGCGGTGCCGGAACAGCCTCAAGCACCGGCTCAGCCGGATACTCCATGGCCGGGTGCGCAGACTGGTGCGCCTGGCTGGGCGGATCAAGCGAATGCGAAACAACCTCCGGCTGCGGCGTGGCCGGCATCCAACAATGGTGCAATTCCTGCAGCCAACAACGGCATTGATTTACCGTCTGCTCCAGTCGCACCGCCAGGCGTGGCGCAACCGCAGCTTAGTTCGCCGATCGGTGAGATCGGGCAATCAGGGACCTGGACTTTGCCTCCGGGCGGAGTCGCTTTCACAAAACCTGGAAGTGGTGGTCAGCCGCCGGCTCCAGCCTGGGATGGAAACAAATCCGCCGGCGCTGCACCACCGGCCGCAGCTTGGACTGAGCCTTCCGGCACTATGCCTGCGCAACCGGACGCCAACAATAACGGAAATTATGGCAACGAAATTAGCCAGCAGGGCGGTTCTTCCGGGCAGCCTCCGGAACCGGCTTGGGCGGCTTCGGGCGCGCCTTCGCAAGAAATGGCCGCCTGGAATCAGCAAACTCCAGGTAGTCCGGCAGCTGCTGGTGCCGTTGCGCCACCGGCTCCGGCTTGGTCTGCGCCTGCGTCCGGAGCAATGCCGGTTCCCGATCTGACACCAAATCAGGGTGCTCAACCCTGGCAGGCTCCGTCGATGAGTTCGGCTGCTCAACCGTGGCAACCAGGTGCTGCTCCGCAGCAACCGGCATGGCAAGCGCCTCCAGCCAGCCTCACACAGCCGAACGCTCCGGGACCGGCTGCGCCAGCGCCTCCGGCATGGGAAGTGCCGCCGCCGAGCGTGACTCAATCGCAGATGCCGGCTCAGCCACAACAACCTCCGCAGCAACCATGGCAGCAGCCGGCCGCATCCACCGAGCAGTGGCAGCAACCTGCGCCGGCGCCTTTGCCGACGATGCCTTGGCAGCAACCAGCGCCAGCTCATGTTCCGCAACAACAAACGCAGCAACCTCAGACTCAAGCGCAACAGCAGCCATGGGAGACTCCAGGCACTGCCGGTGGTGCGCCTTCATGGGCGAATCAAGCGGGTCAGAGCGGAGGACAACAACCATTCGCTGCTCAACCAGCACCAGTCGCGCCGCAACCACCCGCGATGCCACCGATGCCTCAGATGCCTCAAATGCCACAGTTGCCGTCGGGACAGCCAACGCAATCCCAGCAGGGTTGGACTCCTCCGGACAGTCCGTGGGGAGGAGCTGAAGGAAATGGAGCGCCCGCTCCATGGTCAGCGCAGAATCCAGTGCCACCACAGGCAGGGGCAGCGCCAATGGGTGCTCAACCGGCGAACGCGCCTCTAATTGGAGCACCACCGACGTCGTACCAAAACGCTCAGGCTCAGTATCAAGGCAACAATGGACAACCTGACCAGTATCCGAATCCACAGGGGCAATATCCAACTAACGGTCAAGGCCAAATGCCGCCGCAAGGATATCAGCAACCTCCAGGTTCGACCGAAGACTTGAGCATCAACTTCGCTCAGAACAACCAGCAACCGCAGAATGTTGGTGGCACCCTTAGTGGTGTCCTTCGACAGATGCGCAACAATGATCAAAACAATCGAAAACAAGACGAAGATGAACGCAAGGAAAACTACAACCCGAACACAGCTTGGTAGTCAGTCTCCGCGATTGGGTTGACCTATCCAATCGATTGTCTGGCGCTAATCAACGCGTTCTTCAACTCTTCCATAGACGCGAAGCGATTAGATGGTTTCTTTTCCAACGATCTGAAAATAATTTGCTCGATCACTAAAGGTACGTTAACACCGGGTTTTGCAACAGCAATCGGATCAGGCACCACGTTGACGTGTTTGAAGATTGTCTTCACCACATTCTCGGCCATGATTGGTGGCTTGCCGGTAATCGCTTGATACATCACGCATCCCAGAGAGTAGACGTCCGTTCGAGCATCGAGTCTCTCGCCCATGCATTGTTCCGGACTCATATAAAGAGGACTTCCCAGGATGTCTCCAGTCTGCGTCAGATCTTGCGCTTCTGCGCCGCGCGGGTCTATGACCTTGGCGATGCCGAAGTCTACGACTTTTACGAGATCAGGTGTTTCGACCGAATTGACAATCAGGATATTGCTCGGCTTGATGTCGCGATGGATGACGCCGCGGCTGTGAGCGTGAATCAGTGCCGCGCATACCTGGTCGAAGATATAGAAGAACCGCCCTGGCGGCAAGCCTCCGAGTCTTCCGAATTCGTCTTGCAGTGTGGTGCCTTCAATTAGTTCCATCACCAGATACGGTATCTTTTTATTGGTGATACCATAATCGTGCACCACTACCAGATTGGGATGCTTGAGCGCGGCTGCGGCCTTCGCTTCCAGATCAAAGCGCTGGCGGTTGTTTCCGACGTCGGCCACATGTGCGTGTAAGATTTTTATGGCAAGAAATGCATTTGTCTTGGTGTGACGTGCTCTATAGATCGCTCCCATTCCGCCGATGCTTATTCTCCGGATCAATTCATAATGGTCGGGTAAATCGAGGCTGGCGAACGGGTCATCAGGCGTGTCTACGGTACCATCGGGGAGCAAAGCCAGCGTGTCGCCGACGTTCATTCCCATTTGCGCGAACAGCTGAGTCATCTTCGGTGGCGAGTGGTGATTGATCAAACTTTGAGAGAGGATTGCCACAGCCATGCTGGCGTATGAATTTCTCGCTTGATGCATGCGTTTAAAATTGGCGTTGGCCAGGCGGCGGCGGTCCAGAATGAAATCCCATAGTCCGCCAAGACCGGCGGTAGAGTCGCCTCGTTTCGGAAGTTTGAACTCTGATGCTTTCGGAAACCATCGCAACTTTATCCAACTATCCAGGAATACTGCAAGTGCGGCGACTGCGATCAGAATGTATGGTGTTGCGAATCCATGAGCAGTGACCATTGAGAAGAAGCTGGCCATGACTGGATTGGGCGAATTGTAATTGACCGCGGCAGTGTGATCGATCACCACGTAGATGAAACCGGCCAGAGCAATCGAGATAGCAGCTTTCCGATTGTGTATCACGGCAAGCGCCAGTCCAAGCGCTCCACCGGCGATGGCAGACCAGGCTGCGTTACCCGCAATCAGATGAGTCCAGTTAACATAATCAGCGGTGGGCAGCCACTGCAGATGGTGCACCCAGGCAGTACTGGAATGTTTGAATGCATCGAAGACGAATGCAAAGCCAGCGCCGGAGGCTGCGCCCATCAGCATCACATCCGTGACACCCAGCGTCCAGATCGTGAATTTTCTGCCGCGAGCAAAGAATACGAACAGTGGCACCAGTTTCAATACTTCTTCAAGGAATGGTGTCATAAGCGGTCTAATTGATTCCATTGCAGGCACCGCGAACGCCTGTTCGATCAACAGTGCGACGCCCATCATCACAGCGCCGGAGAAGAACATCAAGCCGATAGTTCGAGCCGGAATACTGCGAGTGAAGCCACCAATTAAAATCAAACCGATCAAAAACGAAATGTTGAGAGCAAGTGCGGTAATCGCAGTCGGACCACCGGTGCAGACAAGTGTGACGGCCAGCCAACCGGCAATGCCTATCCACATTACGATCCAGCGAACAGGAACCTTCGAAGCCCCGACAGGAACCACACCCCAGCTGTTGTCGATTTTGATGGTCTGCGCTTGTTTCATTCTGGGCGCGTTTTTCTCCTGGTATTCCGGGTGGTGCTACGTCTGGACGATGGTGGAGGAGGTGGCTCTTCGATGGTCTTCTTTGTCTCTTTTTCTACTTGTTCTTTTTTCTGAAATAAACCGCCTAAAGTCGGTCGTCCAGGCTTTTCTGTTTTGGTCGGCGGCGAAATGTTTTCTTCTGTCGCTTTTCGATTCTCTTCGGTCGTTTCGCGCCTAATCTGTTCGTTCTCTCCCGTTGGCGACTTGGCCGCCTTTCCGGCGCTGCCACCGAATGGAGCGGCACCATCAGTCAGTGAGCCGGTTCGCGTCGCGCTCAAATAGGCTTGAGTTGCCATCATCAAACCAGCCTCTTCTTCAGAGACAGTGGTGGTTTCATACTGATTCAAAATTGCTAACGCCACGTCGTATTTTATTCTTGGACCGAGCAAACCATCCACATAAGTGCGCTGCAGATTATTTATCAAATCGGCGGATGAATCTTGCTGGATGATCAGGGTTTCCGCTGCGTCTTTTTGAAAATCTCTGTCTGCATCGTCTTCACCTTCATGGGCGTCGGAGGTTTGATTCTTTCCGCCGTTTCGGTTATTTCTGCGTGCTCGTCCGCCGCGAGCTGCCTTGCCGCCGTTCTTCCCTTGTCCCTCGGCCGAATCGGTTTTGGCCTTCTTGATTTTTGCCGGAGCCGCGCCCAATTCCACAGACAGAGCCACGCCTGCTAGCAGCGCGAATCCAGCTGAGATCAGCCCGCCCATATTAACTACCTGTCCGACGTCCATGCTTTCGTTCAAGCCCTAGAAATGCATAAGAGTGAAACTCATAACACTCTCTTCCCATTTAGTACCCGTTGTTAGCCGACTTATCGATTTTGACATCAGATTTGGTTTCTTTCTCCGACTGGATCTTTCTGACTGAATGTCAAAAACGCTGTTTAGTTCGGTCAAAACCGTTGCAGTCTTATCGTTTTGTCCTCTTGAAATTTTGCCGGGCACGATTCAGTCAGTGGTCGTCAGTCTTATAAAAGTGATGTTATGATGGCGGTACTTGTGAGTGGGAAACAAATTGCACAGCCTCTTCGCAGGTTGATTCGGCGCTTGTCCCTGGACGCGCGAACAGTCTCGATGAGTACATGATGAGGGCACGCCGATGACAGAAAGAGACCCACGATTCTTGGCTCGGTCAGATATTTCTGGCTCAGCATTGTTGCACTTGCGCTTCGAAGGCCGAAGCCGCGAAATCGCGCTTGACGTGTTGGATGTTGGCGTAGCCAGCTCTGATACTGCGGTTAGAAACGCTGTTGCAGCCTTTCTCGACGTTCCTGCAGGAAAGTTGAGCGCATATGTTGTCGAACGTCATGAAAATGGCAATCTGACATTGCGTCCAGAGGCAGTGTTTGGATGAGCGGCGGTGGAGTCGACCCACTGTCGCTCATAAAACGCTTTTCGGCCGACGAGAAAAATCTCTCGTCGGAACTTTTTTTGTCGCCTTATGTTCCTGGTGGCAAAATAAACGTGAAATTGAAAGGTGCTGTTTATGAACTGAGAGTAGTCGACTCCGGTCCACTGGGCACCAGCAGTGGTTTTGGGCTTTTTCAGGTGACTCAACCTGGTCAGGCTCGATGTGTTGAACGCGCGTCGCGTTCTCAAATCGATGCGTATTTGAAACTGCTTCCGCGCGTTAACATGGTTCTGGCTGCGGAGTTTCAGCGCCTCTGGTGGGGACTGCAGTTGAATACTTCCGATACGCGTTTCACTTTTAGCGAGCCCGTGCCGATTCGATTGACCGAACGCAGCGCGTCCTTTCAGGCAATACATGCGCGTTTTGACGGTGCGTCGTTCTGGTATCACGGCGAAAATCGGCGGCGCGATCCAAACATTGCCCGCAAACTCAGAGAAGCGCTTGATAGCGATGTGGCACCGGATGCGGTGCGGGTCTCCGGGGCTACACCTCCGGAGCTACTGGCTTACAAGATTTTGTTCTTCGACAAACATCCAACGGAAATGAGAGATCAGCGCCTGAGAAATCGTTCTGACATCGATCGAATTCGTGATGCGCTTACACATTCAGGAGCGCGTTTGGACGGTCACTGGCATGACGAAGAACAGGGCTCTATCGTCGTTCGCTATGTGTTTGACGATCACACTCACACCGCCAATATTCGAGTCAACGACCTGTCGGTTGTCAGCTCCGGAATTTGTTTAAACGGTCGCGATCAAGATTTCGATCTGACCAGTTTGGTTGGTGTCATGCGTCAGTATCACGGCAGACGAAACGGTGATCCTGATGATTACGACTGAGGCAGGAGATGACGCGTTATGGCTGGAAAGCTACACCACGAAATAATTTACCGCGGCAAAGACGACATCGATAAGCTGTCGAAAGCGCGCTTGATCGTCTGTGGTGCCGGTGCCCTGGGATCTAATCTGGTCGCGCATTTAGCCAGACAAGGTTTCAAAAATATGACTGTAATCGACCGCGATCGTGTTGAAGAGCAGAACATCGGCACTCAAGTTTATTCGGTAGATGACATCGGTGGATTAAAAGCCGAGATCTTGAGAAACCTGATTTACCGAGAAGTAGGGGAGGACATTGAGGCGATCCCAAAGGAGCTGACTGCGAAAAACGCGTCGAAGTTTTTAAACGGCTTCGATGCCGTGATCGATAGTTTTGACAATTCGATTTCTCGTCGCGTCATAACGGAGCACTGCAAGGAAGCAAACATTCCTTGCCTGCACATCGGCGTCAACGGTGACTACGGCGAGCTGCGCTGGAACGAGAAATACATTATTCCATCAGATGCCGGCGACGATATCTGCGATTATCCGCTCGCTCGCAATTTGATTTACCTGGTGACAGCAGTCGCTGGCGAGTTGTTGATCCGGTTTATTCTGGACGGCAATAAAGAGAATTATTCGATCACGCTTGGCGATCTCCGCATTAACCGCGACGAGTGATTACGATTGGATTGCTGCTACCGGGCGAGCTTTAATGTGGAATAATCTAGGCATCTAAAAGCTCAGAGATTGGACTTAGTGACAACTCGATCCGATATTTGCGAAATATGCGGGCAGCCGAAGTCCTCGTCGATGACGGGCAGTTTTACGCAATGGGTTGCGGCATGCCGTTGCGAGCAAATCGAGCGCGAGAAAGGGCAGCTTCAAATTTGCGCGCTCTGCGGAAAGCAAATAGATAAGGCAAACACAGGAAGTTTTACGCAATGGGTTTTGCAATCGCAAAATTGCAGCTGCGAAAATCCCGTGCCTCTTGATTCAAACATGTCCTCGTCAGCGACACTGGCTTTGTATGGCGAGGCACCGCGCCAGGTCAAGAAAACCCTCGATGAGGAGCTCAACGAGCTTAAACCCGAGTCGTTTCCATTGGAACGTTATAAACCGATAGGTAAACTTGGAGCCGGCGGCGGCGGAGCTGTTTATCTTTGCTTCGATCAACACTTGCGAAAAAATGTGGCGGTGAAAATCTCTTACGCCCGCTTAGATGACGAGCTTGTTAACTTCCAGTCGGAAGCCCGAGTGACTGCGAAGTTTCAGCATCCCAACATTGTTTCAATCATCGATTTCGGACTGACGCCATCAGGCGCACCATTTATGGTGCTCGAATATGTGGACGGCAAGTCGCTGGACAAATATATTTCAGAACTAGGTCACGTTGAAGAGCAAGTCGCTATCCCGCTTTTCGAGCAAATCGCCTCGGCTCTGGCCCAAGGACACGAGTCCGGCATCTTCCATCGAGACATAAAGAGTTCCAACATAATCATCACGCATGAAGGAAAACATGGACACGCTTTTGCGCGTATCATCGATTTCGGGATCGCGATGATGAGCGGGCAGGAGACCACTAAGTTTCACGGAAAGAACATCATTGGCACGCCAAAATACATGTCTCCCGACCAACTGTCAGGGCGAACTTTCGACGCGCGGTCCGAGATTTACTCATTTGGCATCGTCATGTATGAGACGTTGACCGGCTCACTTCCATTTGTCGGAGATCCGCTGACGCTGCTCGACATGCACACGAAAGTGGCACCCCCAACTTTCGCAACCATCGCTCCTGATGTTTCGGTGTCACCATATATGGAGCGCCTGGTTCGCCGCTGCCTGGAGAAAGATCCGGATCGGCGTTTCAATAGCATGAAGGATCTGGTGATCGCACTTGGACACGCCGACGGCGATGACGTGATCGAGTCCTCGTCGATTCAGACTGCTCTTGATCCCGGTACATTTGCGAGCCTGAACAAAAATGGCTCGTCGTCCACAGGCGGTGATTCCGATGCCGCCGCTCGACGAATCGCGTTTGATGAAGAGTCGCGCAAGAGGGCATTAACGGATGATGGCACAGCGCGTAATGCCGGTTCGCAGTCAGATCAGTCTGGTCACGGCGAGCAGGATGTTAAAACTCAGAAGAAGTCTGAGCTGATTATTGCACTAGTTGCGGTGGCGCTGGTCGCTATCGTTGGATTTCTAGGTGTCTCAGGCTACATGCTCTTAAAGCAAGACGGTGACTCGTCATCCAATGTCGATTCAGGCGTATTAAACGGAAAATCGAATGCCAAGTCAAGCACCGCGGATAGTGCCGAGGATTGGAGCAGCCTCAATGAAGTCAGCGTTATCGAAGAGAAAGCTGCCCATCTTGATGGCTCACATCAGTACAAAGAAGCAGAGGCTGGCTATTCAAGAGCAATTGCCTTGCTGGGTAACTCGGACCGGCTGCACAGGCTTCGCGGGTTGGCAAGAAAGCATCAGGGTAAATACACGGAAGCTCTCAGCGATTTTAATGAAGCCAATCGAATTCATGATATCGATCCTGACAACATAAGAGTGAGAGCCGAACACTATCTCGACTGTGCGCAGTACGACAAAGCATTAAAGGAGATCAACTACGGAGTCGACCTGCATCCGGGCAACCTGTCTATTCTGCTTCTGAAAGCGCGGATCATGATCTCGATGAATACCAATCCGGTTGACGTTGAGAAAGTGTTGAACAAGGCAGTGGAAGTCTCACCGGAATCGGGTCTGGCTCACGCACTTCGTTCGCAAATATATTCGCAAGAAAAGCGCACCGTGGAGGCTGAACGAGAACTTGATAAGGCGGTTGAATTCACTGGAGATGATCCTTTCGTTTATTACTACCGTTCGGCGTTTAGCAGAAAAAAGAATGACCTCGATCACGCCATGACGTACATGAACAAGGCAATCAAATTGGCGCCCTACATGTGGCAGGCATACACCGGCAGATCGTCAATCCATAACGCTAAGGGCGATGACGATAAAGCGAGCGAAGATTTCGAAATGGCAATGACCGTTAATCCACAGAACCCGGACATTTGTGCGGCGGCAGCATCACACTACATCTACACCGAACAGGCGAAAGAAGCCCGTCGTGCTCTCGACAAAGCAATCGAATTGAATCCGCATCCGCGGTATTACGAAATGCGAGCGGAAACGAATCTGCATATGGGCAAGCACGCTGAAGCTGCCAGAGACTGTGAAAACGCCATCCGGCTGGGCAGTCGAGGCGCGCGTGTTTATAGATTTCATGGCGCGGCGCTGTCGTCACTGGGGCGATACAAAGAAGCTGAAGCGGCATTCTCGAAATCTTTGGCCGACACGCCGAAGTACATAAATGCGCTTGCACAGCGCGCTCAGGTGTACGAGAAGCTGGGCCAAGATCAGAAAGCGCTGGTAGATTACACGGCCGCTTTAAAACTTGCACCGAATGATATTCGCTGTCGCCAACGCAGAGCAGATCTCTACGATCGGCTTGGTAAGCCGGATTTAGCAAAGAAAGATCGCTCGGGTTTGCCAAAGGACTACGGAAATTTGTTTAACAGCTATCACGATAAAGGCGAATAGCGCTCAAGTTGTTCTACTAGCGTCCGCCACCTGTCTGTTCCAATGGGCGTCAGCCGTCTGTCTATTCCGGTGTGCGCCCGCCGTCTGTCGGGATTGAGAAACAAAAGGTCGCGCCTTTTCCTTCTTCACTCTCGACCCAAATTTTTCCTTTGTGCCTCTCTACGATCGCTTTGCAAATAGCCAGTCCCAGACCGACTCCGCGTCGTTTGGTTTCTTTCGGCTGGTCCAATTGTTTGTAGCGTTCAAAAATTGCCTGGTGAAGATGTTCTGGAATCCCCGGTCCCTGGTCTTTGATTTTAAAAACGACTTGAGTGCCTTCGATGCCGGCACGAACTGTGATTACGCTTTCTTTTGGAGAAAACTTCACCGCGTTGCCGATCAGATTGACGATCACTCTGGTGACTCGATCTTCATCGGCGTTGAGTGAGTCGTTAACAACGTCCTTCTCGATTTTTACACCGACCGCGTTGGCGCCGCTTTGCGTGGAGTTGATTGCTTTGTCCACGATGGAATTCGTCGTCGTTGGTTGGATATCGAGGTTGAAGTCGCCAGAGTCGAGCTGTTCGGAATCAAGCAAATCATTGACCAGTGAAACCATGAGGTCGAGGCTGGATTCGGCGCGCACGATGCTCCTTTCGAAGTTGCTGGAGATTTCGCAATAGGTGCCTCTGCTGATCATCTGGAGAAACAATTGCACCGAAGATAGTGGCGTGCGTAAATCGTGGCTGACCATGGCCAGGAAATCTTGCCGCAAACGCTCGAGGCGATGCCGTTCTGTGATGTCTTGCAAATGAGCGAAGATCAGATCATCGTTCCATTCGTTCATGTATATCTCGACAGGAAATATTTCGCCTGTCTTTTTTCTAGCCATTGTTCTGACTGGGTCGGAGCTGAACTGCAGCATCTCCACCTCTGGAAAAATGACTTTGACGTTTTGTCCTTTCAATTCACGTGGTTCGTAATGCAAGAGCTGTTGCGCCAACGTGTTGATCAATTCGATAGATTGACGTTTGTTGAAAACGACCAGCCCAAGCGGAATCGAATGCAAAATATTGCGCATGCGATTGCCCTGATCTGCCAGTGCCGCAGCTTGCTTTCTGACTATCGATTTGAGATCTTCCTCACCGGTGGGCTGTGATTTGCCACCACCCGGAGTTGCACCTGTTTCAGGCATTATTTTTAATTCGCTCTTTTTTCAGCTTCCTGAGCATGTCTTCGATTGCGCGCCCGTTTTTAATATGTTCGATCACATAACCTCTAGCACGTAAAACATTCAGCACCGTCAGCGGTGGCATGTTCATAATGCGTGCTAAGCGGTTCAATCTCGCTTCATCGAATTTTCTGCTCCCCCTGGTGTCGCTCCAACCGTTGACAGCCTCGACAGGCTGACCATCAATGATACTTAACGGGAGCTGAGAGTCAAGCCCAATGTGACGCGCGCGATAGTCGATGATACCGTCGGCACTAGCAATGAATTGAACCTCGACTTTGGTCTCTCCAGCCGTAGTGGGAGGACAATTGCTGACTGTCAGTTCTGCCAGCGACGCAATCACTGGAACGTTGTCAGAGCCCTGTACCACGTGCATATTGACTGTCGGGTCAGGCGATTCGCATTTGCGATACGCAGTGATCGGAATCGGTGTGCCGCGTGCGATTACTTGTTTCAGCTCTCCGCCTTCATCGACAAAAACCGGTTCATTCATGATGTCCCAAACCACAAAATCGCGGACGCTATTGTTGATTAAAGCGGCTTGCAGCGCCGCTCCGAAAACAGGATAGGTAGCCGGACTACAAGGGTTGATGGTGGCAGCAGGCAGGCGTTCAAAAAAATGATTCCAGAACGGCAGAAGCGCGCGCGCATCGCCGGAAACCAAAACCTGATCGATTTGATTTGCATTTATTCCTGCATTCTCGAGAACCTGGTCTACCAGCTGAAACGATTCCATCACCACGGGCTCTATCAGGCTTTTGTACTCCTTGAACTTGATATTGGTCATCAAATAAGCGTGCGTTTTTGAAGTGCTGGTGCTGCCATCTTTTGATTCGATATCGAGATTTGTCACTTTGATATTGGCTTGACCAGCTGTGTGCAGATCGCTTATCGCCTGTTCTGCCGCGGCCATCATGCGAAGAATTGTGTTTGGACTTTTGAAAAGTTTGTATCCCGAGTCGTGATTGAACTGATCGATCATCCAGGAAACCAGCCGACCAGTAAATGAATTGCTGCACAGTCTGTCGTTGCCGATTGTCGATTTGACTTCCAACAATCCTGAGTGATACTCCATCACTGAAACAGCGAACGTGCCTGCGCCTTGATGGTAAACCAGCAATTTGCCCTCGAACTCTCGGTTTTGATAGCAATGATAAAACGCAACTGCGGTAGGCTCGTTAATCAGTTGCAGCACTTCAACTTCAGCTGCCAATCCGGCCGCCTTGAGCAACTTGCGCTGCGCACTTGTGAAAGTGGCAGGCACCGTTATCACCGCTTTTGAAATTGGTCGGTCGAGATTACCAGCCGCAATCCGTGCAAGCCGCTTGATCAGAAGTTCTGTCAGCATGTCGGCGCTGTAAAAGCCGCACTCCGCTTCGATGTACCAATCCGTGCCGACCAGATTTCGAAAATCTTGAATAATAGTGACAGTGTCGCTTGTCGGTTGCATACCGACTGTGAGATTGCCCGATTGCAGCCGGCAAACAAGCGATGGAATGGGGGCGTCGGTAAGCAACTTCAAGTGTTGCTGTTCGTAGGTGGCAATCCGCGAAAATCTCGTCCCGATATCCAGCCCGACAACGGCGTGCCCGGTCTGCCCTGTGGCTACCAGGTAAGGCGGCGGCGCCTCCGAGCCCGGACCGCCCGCACTTAACTTGGGTTTGGTCGTATAGCGCGGATTCTCGATTTGCTCTTCGGTTTCAAAACAGATTATGGTCTGCTTTTGCTTCAAAAAAACCTCTGATTGATGTTAATCAAGCGCGTGCTGAGAAGAGACGACTTAACTAGTATGACAGAGGATTAGCTGGATGGCTGATTAAAGTCGCAAGACCGTTTGTTGCACGGTTACCGCCGATTCGGCAGGTCTTATGCCGAAGGATTGATTCAAAGCACGAGTGGATGTTTTTTCAATTACTCAAAATGTATTTTTGAATTTACAGCGCCAGGCGATTTGTTCTACCCACTTTTTCGAGTGCTTTTTTGCACAACGGCATCTTTGCTTTTCGTAGCCGCAGAACTTTTAGCACTGGTAGTGACAGAACCAGTTTCCGCTGAAAAATCTATTAGAGTGCCACCATTAGGCGCGTCCTTGACGGAGACATTTGAAACGGACAAGTTCTTCCACGCGGGCGCTTCCTTCTCGATCAGGTCGATTTCGCCCTCATGGTGCAGTGGTATATCCACTTTCTTCAGACGCCCCATGATAGATTTTTTCTCAGCCATTTTCAAAATGCCGCCCGCTACTTCGCTCCAGTCAAGCTTTACATCATCGGTGTCCGGTACTCTCAACTCCATCGAGACATCATATTGCAACAGTTCGTCGTCGTTTCCTTTTTTCTTCGAGAACTTGTATTTGATGGTGCCCTCGCCCTGCACGTGCCCAGATATGTTCCAGGGCTTGGTTTCCCATTCATCCTTATTGAAAATCAAACCTGTTTTATCAATTGTGCCGTTTAAAAATACGTCACCACTGGCGGTGAACGATAAGGTATTCGGCCCCTTTGATTGCATGCCACCAACTTCGAGGTTTGTGACTTTAACGTCCTTGGCGACAGCGTTTCGATATCTCCAGGTTTTGTCTTCTTTGATTGTTTTGTTTAACTTAAACGATAGCGATTTTGGCAGTCGTTTTGCGATTGCATCTTTAAGTGGTTGATCAGGCACGAGAATGGAGCACTTCTTGAGGATAACTTTGCTCTTGCCGTCGATGACTGACAAATCAAGCCCTTTGGCGATAACCTTGGCATTGTAGCCATCAAGAATAGTCAAATTTTGAAGTCCAAAATTCAGATCGCTCCGTAACTGGATTTCCTGACCGACATCTATCAGAATTTTTCCATCTAGATTGGCCAGCTCTATAACATTTTTGTCTGTGTGCAGCGTGGCTGTGCCGAGTTTTAACTGCAGCGGCAAATTCAGTTTAGTGCTGGTCGATGGAGTTGATTTTTCAAGAAGCATTTCTGCAGGCAGTGTCAGAGTAGATCCCGAACCGCACTTGAGACTAAACTTGTGGCCTTTGGCTTGCCAGTCCAGCTGCCGAATGTTGGCGACTCCGCCGGCAAGAGAAAATTTGAGGGAACCTTCTTTTTCATAGGACGAAGGTCCTACGTTAACGTTTTCGAGAGTGAGAACAACCTTGGTAGTTTTCTTCTCGATTATGATCTGTCCGGTCTTCGCCTGCGCGTCTCCGGTGGTTTCGAAAAATGTTTCTCGTCCATCTTTTTTGATGTTTGCGACCAATTTACCAGGCACGCGATTGGGAAAATATCCAATTGTCTGGTGAATATCAGTCTTCAAATGCAGGTTAGTGCCGGTCATATCCATCGTCGAAACCAGGTGCAGAGTAGGGTGCTCCTCGCCCTTGACCAACTGCCAGCTGAATTCTTTGACGACGCCGACGCAAGTTTGAGCGATAGCAGATGAACGTTTATTTTTTCCAAATCTAAAAGTGCAATTATTCAAAGTGACCGGGCGATTATCTTTGGGATCGACATTTTCAGGAAGCTCTAGAACCAGCCTGTCGTGGAACTTTTCAGCGTGAAACTGGGAGTCGATTTTGCCGCCCTCGAAAAGACAATCGACTTTATCGCCGAGCCACTTGCAATCTTTTGCGAAGTTGATGTTTAGTTTGCAAGTCCCGATATAATTCAGGTGGTTATCGAAGACCGCGTCAACGAGCTCTACTTTGGAGTTAGGACCGATGTGCAATGACTTTTGACCTAGATGAATAGTGGAGTCCGGTTTCAAATTAAGCACGAGCTTTTCGATTTTGATCGTGTTGACCATGTCCTTCAAATCATCGCTTACAGAGCCGACTTGAATAAGGTTAAAGAAATACGCTCCAATGCTGCGAGCAAGATCGACATCACCACTGACGGTGCCTTTGTTTAAATCAATAGTTTTTGGAACAGGGATGGTATTGAAACTAATTTGATTGTTTGTTGTTAGAGTGCCGCTTGCTTCGGCGGTCGAGATCACATTCGGATCGTCTATATCCAACTTTAAATTGAGTTGAAACGTCGTATCAGGCGGAATGCTGACGACCGAATTTTTGACGAAGTAAGTTCCGGCTGCAAAATTTCCGGACGCGACAACTTGGGCGTTCGAAGTGATATTCGTAAATCGCTTGATGTTTGGGTCTTCGACTTTAACTTGCACTTTAGCGTCGATCTTTGGATGGTCGCTTGCCGCTTTGGGAGGCGAGCATCCGCTTACCAAAATAGCGCAGAATAAGAATACAGCCATGCTGTGATGCAGAAGAAGACGCCCTAAACCGGCGTGTGCGGAAATTCGGGTCATGCCAAGTAGTTAGCTCCGTTCACTACCTATGTATATAGCAAACTCAAGCCGTGCGAAGTCAAAAAATTGCGCGAGCGGTTGGAATAATCTCCGGCGTTTGGCTGCTAATGGAACAGCAACAAGGTGACACAGGTGATGTCGGTGTTGGTTTTGAGGCGACAGGGCTCTGATTCTGACTGTGTCTTTAACAAACAATATTAACTGCCGTAACTGAACTGGCTTAAGTAAGGGGGCTCCCTTCAGGGCGCGGTTCTCAAACCGAATCTCTTGTTCAGTGTGACAGGTATCTCGAAGGGGAGGACGCTGCTAAAGTAGTGAAATCCTGTACCCCAACAGTTAGAACATACAAACTTCCAAACAGAAATTGAAACCGTTCTAACGACTCGTACAGCACACGGAGGTAGAGTGATGGCAAAACGTAAGGCAAATCGTGCAGTTGCCGCTCCAGGCGAAGAGGCGAACTTCGAAGCTTTGCTTGCGCGCGTTCGCGACGGCATGGCTGAACAAGACTATAGATTGAACATCATGAACGTAATGCTTCGTACTCCGCACAGAGACGTTGCTCCCTACATTCCTCTTTTCGCGGATGTTCATGAGCGCGATCCGCTTTTCTTCATTCGTCTGGCGGCATGGTACTTCGAAAACGGTACCGTTCACGATGTGAAGCAGCTATTCATCGCCTTCCTGGCAGTATCGAAATTCTCTGAAGATTTCAGAGAAGCGGGCCTGGCGTTGCTTGAAAAGTTGCCACCATATCAGGTGGAACGTGTAACGCGGATGATCAAAGGTCACGGCGAAGGTGAAAATTACACCGCCGGTCTTGGCTCTGTGCCTCGTTCTTACAAGACCGCGGTTGAAAGCTATTTGAGACAGCGTGAAGCTGATCCGAAGGCATTCGACACAGCTGTTTTGCACGCACGTAAGCCGTTGAAAACTCTATACGCGTCGCTTAGGATCAAGCCTGGTCCATACGCGCAGCGTGTGTTGTTCGACAACGATCCGCCTGAAGACAGCAGACTTTTTGTGTTGAAGCTATTGGCTAAAACTGAAGATCCTGCCGAGCAGGCTCGCCTGATCGTGGAAAACAAGCTGCCATACCGTACCGCGGTTTCGACAATCAAGACGATGACACCATCTGTGCTTGTTGCGCTTATAGACGCGATGACACCACAGGAGGTGATCAACAACCTTGCCAGTTTGAAAACACGAGGCGCAATGGACAACGACGATCTTCGTAAAATGATCGAGTACAAACTCGAAAAGGCGAAGACCGACACCCGCGTCTCTGCTCTTAAGACTAGAGAAGCAATCAAGGTCGCCGGTCTCGACGACGAGATGAGCCAGAAAGTTACTGACGTTGGTGACGCGCAGATCAAGTCAAAGCGAAAAATTTCGCGTTCGACTGCTTTGTTCGTCGACAAGAGTTCTTCAATGACCGAAGCAATCGAGCTTGGTAAGATGATTGCCAGCATGCTGGCTCCGATTTGCGAAAAGGATCTCTTCGTTTATGCCTTCGACTCGATGGCTTACGAAATCAAAGCCAAGGGTAATGAACTGTCTGACTGGGAAAAAGCATTCAAAGGCATCAATGCCGGCGGTGCCACTTCATGCGGTGTCAGCCTCGATATGATGATGCGAGCGAATCAGTACGTAGAACAAATCATCATCGTCACCGACCAGGAAGAAAACACTCCACCGCTCTTGCTTCCAACGTTGAGAAGCTACGAAAGCAAGAATGGTGTCATTCCCGATGTCATCTTCGTCGGCGTCGGTGCATCATATGCGCCAGTGCTCTACAACAGATTGAACAGCGAAGGTCTAATGGCTGAAAATTATGTTTTCACCGGTGACTATTACAGCTTGCCAAGCCTGATTCCGATGATCTCTGGCGGCACTCGACTGGACCTTCTTTCAGAAATCATGAGCTTTCCTGTGCCTGAAAGAACCACTCGTGTTTTGCAAAAGACACGATGACAGTCGAACAAAAAATGTCTGAGTGCGGAGTGATCCTTGATCTCGATATCGAGGGCTCCGCGTCCGGCATCCTCAAAAGCAAAACCTTCGTCGTCAAAGATTTTTTTGATGTCGAAGGTTTTGTTACTGGTTGCGGAAACCCAGATTGGCAAAAAACACACGAGCCGGCAGTCTCGAACGCATCATGCGTGTTGAAACTTTTAGATGCCGGAGCAAGATTGAAGGGCAAATCGTGTACTGACGAATTAGCATTTAGTCTTGATGGTATCAATCCATATTATGGAACGCCTTTGAACCACCACCTACCGGACCGCATCCCGGGCGGTTCTTCGAGCGGGTCGGCCAGCGCGGTGAGCTGCCGGTTTGTCGATTTCGGAATTGGAACTGACACGGCAGGATCGATCAGAGTACCTGCAAGTTATAGTGGTCTTTATGGTTTTCGCCCCACCCATGGTGCCGTGGATATTTCCGGCGCGGTTCCATTAGGGCAGTCTTTCGACACGGTTGGCTGGCTCTCCAGGGATGCCGAGACGCTTTTAATGGTTGGAGAAGTTCTGTTAGACGGCGGTTCTGCTGCCCGGAGTTCTTCCACTGGAAACGAACTCGATGCCAGTAAAATCGCAAGCGCTGCAATAGCACGCAGTATGTTTGAAATGATCCCGGTCGAAATCAGTCAACATCTTCTGGTCGCGGCCGATTCTTTGTTTGATCATGCAAACCGAGCACCAGATGCAGAGATCACCGGCTACACCCTTGATACGTGTGCCTCCGTCTTCGGTATCATCAGATCCTGCGAAGCCTGGAAAAATTTCGGCGGTTGGGTCGAGGACTTTCAGCCGCAGGTGTCACCGATGGTGATGGCGCGCTTAGTCGAAGGCATAACGATATCGCCTGAAGAAGAGCGCATGGCCAGACGACTAAAGCAGGAACTGTGCGATTACTTCGACGATCTAATCGCGCGCTGCGGCGCAATCGTTTTACCAACCACCTGGGCAATGCCACCACTACGCAACGCAACGGCCGATGCGCTTCTCGATAATCGCAAGAAAAATCTCAGACTCACTGCTCTCAGTGTAGCCGCCGGATTGCCGCAGGTTTCCATTCCGGTGGAAGTCTCAACAGGAGTGCGACTTGGGCTTTCGATAATTGCTGGACGCAATCAAGATCTAGCGTTGCTCGAGTTCGCTAAAAAGATTTTGGTTTGAATTTTGAGCATCTTGCCAATCGCTCTCGATTGAATGATTTCGATTGAACGACTAAGGTTTGTTCAAGATTTGAGTGATCGAATTTGTGAAATCACGAGGTGACTGGTAACCCTCGATGCGCCCTTTCTCTTTGCCACCTGGCTCCAGTATTAGAGTGCATGGATAACCATCAACTCCGTACTTCGACTTCACGTTGATGCCATCACCTTTCTCCGCATCTACTTTTAGACAAACGAATGACTTGTTGAGAAATTTAGCCACCGCCGGCTGTGCATACACGTCTGAATCGAGCCGTTTGCACCAGTGGCACCAATCGGTGTACACATCGACGAGGATCCATTTGCGGTTGGTTCTGGCGAGCTGAAAGGTTTTGTTTAAACTGTTCTGCCACGGAATCGTCTTCGCCGTTGCCGGGCCTGCGGCAATTAGAACGCCTTTCGTTTCGGTGGGCAATGAGTTGACGGTCAAAGTTTTGCTCGTATCCTGCCGGGTCGCCGCGACGTCTACAGAAATTTCGGCTTGATTCGCCGGGCTTGAAACAGCGCGCGAATCCGTAGACTGAGCGTTCGCTGATGAAGCTGCAACAGTCATGGTCAGAGCCAGTGCGGTCAGGAAGCCTTGTGCTGTTTTGCTTTGAGCCGAATGAATGTTTAGTCCTGAGATCATAATTTTTTGCACCTTGATAGCAAACTAGTACCTTGTCTGTTATTCAATGTACCCAGTTTGTTTTTGGATTGCTAAACGATAGAAAACTACGACTCGGAGGACACTGCGCAGTTCGAAATTAGATCGTGCAAGCTTCGTTTGTCCCTGCCAAAAATCGGCAGGTAGCCAATGAACAAAATCGCAGAAGAAAGGAACTTGGCAAAATGTCGAAACGATGCCGACGCAAAACCAATCGGACCGCCATTTCTGGCGTTGACGACGGCAAGATCCATCGCTAACTTTCCGGGTGTTCCGCGCGTATTAGAACTCTCGAACTCGGCATGGTAAAGCCAGTTCACCACCATGATGCAGAGAAAAAACGCGTTGGCCAGGTTGAGAGTTTTCTCAGGGAATGCTCCGGCAAGATTCAGGTAGACCATTGCTATCGGCGCGGCTATGCCGGACAAACCATCTAAAAGGAATAGCGGAATTGTGTAGAGCAATTGCGCCCAGTGTTCGGGGCGAGCATCTAGAAGTCCGCTTGCCATGCCGATTACCCAGAATGCATACATCAGAGCGCTGTCGATGATAGCAATCAATATGCAGTCGATCAGTCCGGCGATCGTTCGGAACAGGATCGATGAGACCGGCTTGGAGTCAGATTTTGCTGCAGAAGTTTCGAGACTGCTCAATATCAAAATTTCCTGTGCGGGTTGTACGAATGCAAACGCAGTGTGGGTACTAAATGTTCACGTTCTGGAAGCTAAATTGGTTTTACCCCAATTCCTTGTCCGAAAAGCTATCCAGGAGTCTACCATGGTATTCGATTTTGCCAGTCAGAGCGGTGACTGTGCCAATAGTGAACAGCAGCGCCCCCCTGTGTTCAGTAATAGCACGAGCGATTCCCTGCGCGTCAATACCACCCTCGGTGATACCACATCAAACCCGGCCGTCACCAATCTGCCGACAGTAGAGCTTGGCGGAGGTCCGCTTCAGCAGCCAGTCTTCCGAACCATTGCTAAAGACGCGGCGCCGCCGGTTCCGCAACCGCATTTTCCGTCGGTGGCGCCGGGGCAATTTGTGCCACAAGGAGGCGGGCAGTTTCCGCCAGTCGCTAATCCTTTTAGACCGGGTCAACAGAACGTCGAGCCGGCGCCATATTATCTTCCGGAACCATCCGCGGTGATTAATCCAAACGCGATTCCTCAGGTAGGTCCACAGTTTGTACCTGAGCCAGGAGAGTTTCCACAACCAGGACCAAAGCCATTCCAGCCACCCAAGCCCGGTCCCGACTCCGCAGACTTTCGCGATAAACCAATTGCACCAGGCCCATTTGCTCCAGCACCCGTGTCAGCAAGCGGATTTTCAGCCGATCAAGTGCGTTCGATTCTTGCCGATCGCGATCGTGCCATTCAATTGAACCGAGGCCTGAAGCCAACCGACAATCCAGGTTCAGGACCATTGGTACCAGCGCCGGATGGACGAAATCCGTTTCGACCAGATGCGGTCCCGGACAAATCGCGTCCGAGCCAAACTGATTTTCCGGAAGGACAGATCGATGCTGCACGCAAGGCTGCGATAGAAAGCGGACGACCGCTGGTTCTTAGCTTCACCAGACCAGGTTGCGGATACTGCACCAAAATTGACAATGAAGCGTGGCCGTCGCAAAAGGGCACCGTTGACAGCAGTGCAATTCGCACCAAAGTGAACGGAGCGGACCAGAGAGATCTCGCTCAACAATACGGAGTGACGGGCTATCCGACAACCATTGTCGTCAACCCCAACGACATGAAACCGGTCGCCAAAAAAGTTGGTTTCGTCGAATCAGACGAGCTAGGTACATTCTTGCAAAACGCATTTCAAAAAATGAAAGGTGGCGGTTAGGACTTTTGCTCAACAAGATCCTTGATGGTGTTGAGTCTCCGCTTCACGTCTTTCTTCGCGCCGATTGCCGTGATTTGTTTTGCAAACGGCACTCGAATCTGTGATTCGATATGCGATGAGAGTTTCAAAAGCGTTGCTCGGCCTTCTTGAACTGGCTCCAGCTCCCAGGCTCCGTCGAACGCTCTGAACTTATCCGAAGTCAAAATTTGATATTCGATTCGTCGGATTCCGTATTCAATTTCTTTGTACTTGCAATTCACATCGCCAAGGACAGGAACACCCTTGAAGGTTTCCTCCAGCACCGCTGATTTTTCATCTGTGGCGAGAACCTTGCGGTAAGCGGGTTGGCTGTATCTCGATTTTTTGATTGCGTCAAAAACGACATCAGGACAGGCGTTTATCACTACCGTCCAGGAAACCGCATCGGTGTGCGGTTGAAAACTCTCCGCTGCAATTGCCTTCGATGGAAGGGAAATTGCCAGAACGGAGAAAAGCATCAGACCAAAATTAATACGCGAGGACATCACTTTCCCAAAAACTCCAAATCTTTTAAACCAACACCACAGGCCGGCAAAACAAGTCACTGTCTTATTTGTGCCCTTGCCATGAGAATCCTACACGCAAGCTTTAAATATATTTCTCGTCTTGACAATAGAATCATGTGAGTGTCACAGTAGTTTATAGAGCGGCCCGAACCGGTTCCTGTGCCGGTTACATTGTTCTTGCTCCTGGCGCTGGCGGGAGAACTCCTGGTATGGTCAAACACTTGCTATTGCTCCTCGGCTTGCCCGAGGACTCGACAATCACTGAAATTAAAAAGCGTTATGCGCGTCTACTGGAACGGCTCAGTCAGCGCGACTCGGCTGCGCCTGAAGTTGTTGATGAGCTGCAACCGGCACGGCAACGACTGAGCGAAAGTTTCGAACATTGGAAAAAAGTTGGAGCGCTCGATCAATGCTCGTACACGGCGATCTTGACGGCGACACCAAAGCTTGGACAAGTGCTGGTGGCATCGGATCGGCTGACGATCAATGAACTCGTTACTGTTTTAAAGTTGCAACGAAGCGCACGGGGACAGCGTTTTGGTGAGTTGTTGGTTTCAAATGGATACATATCGAGTGTCGAATTGGATCACTTTTTGCAACTGCAAAGAATTATCGAGTTGCCTCTCGACCATCCCGAGCGCTGGGGTCAGCGACTGGTCGATCTTGGCTTGCTGTGCAACGATCAGCTAAACGTCGCGCTCATCGATCATCGCCGCACCGGTAATTCTTTGCGTGCTGCAATCATCGATCGCGGTTGGCTGACGTCGGCAATTCTCGATCGGATTTTTTAGCCAGCACCGCCAGCGATGCTTTTGATCAAGGTTTCGTTTTTAAGCCGAGTGGCTTAGAAAAATTTGCATATCGGCATCCATGTTTGCAATGGAGGTGCCCATGGTATGAAGATAGGTGCCATTAGCTAACACGAGAACTGATTGTGACTAATAGTCTTAATAAGCGAAACGCGTTTGATCATTTGTTGACAGCCGGTCTTTTGACCATTTCATTCGCGGCACCCGCAGCCTTGGCTCAAAAGACACCGTCCACGCCCGTCCCTCCGCCGCCGGTAAGTGCGCCGAAACCGACGCCGGAGACGCCAAGCGGCACGCCGGCTGACAGCGCTCTCAATCAAGCTCCAAAGACCCCGTCCACACCGACTGCCGCGCCATCAGCTGCTCCGGCTACTTCAGCACCTGTTCCAATCGCAGTTCCAGCGCCCCCCGCTACTCCTGCTGCCGACACGAAAGCTGATCCTGCTGGCTCTGATACCGAAACTGCTCCGGCAGCCGCTCCTGCGGGTACTGAAGCCAAGCCTGTTGATCCCAATTCCACTGAGGTTCCGCAAGGTCCCCCCGGCACACCTCTGCGAACAAAAGCGGACATGCCGATCGAACCAAATCCAATGGTCGATGGCCTCTTCAATATATTCAACTATGTTTCGATAGCCGCCTTAGGAGGCGCCGCCATATTCGGCACGCTCTGGTATTTCAAGCATAAGAAACGAGTTGAACTCGGTCTTGATGACGATGACGAAGACGACGAGGAAGATGATGATGACATCGTGACGGCCAAAGTCGTGGTCAACGATCCTAAGATGATTGAATCAAAAAACGAGTTGCCTGACAAGGAAACTGAAATCGTTGAAGTGGTTGATACCACTGTCTCAACAGATGGCACTATGGAAAAAGCAACAGTTCCAAGCGACCCTTTGGCGATAATTGACACTACCGGCGATGCGCTGGCAGAGTCAATCGAAGCTAAGAGACTGGCGGCCACGGGCGGTGCTCAAGTAGCACCACTGGATCCGGCAACTGTGTTGAGTGGCAATTTCAATTCGATAAACTCATCAACACTGGAAAAAGAGAGCACTGATAAGGGCTCCATCAGCGGTGGTGACCAAACCTCCGGCGGCAACAAAGGCGGCGTTGGCACATCTGGTGGCAAGAAGAAATCTCGCAAGAAGAACTAGAGTTTCCAAATCATTCGGGAGCACTAGATGTCGACCTCTATCTTTCAATTTGTAGTTGTTTGCCTGACCGCCTGTTCTATGGCGGGTTGCACGTTGAATGAAATGAAGATTCCCACAAAGGATAAGGCTTCGGATGCAGCCCTGTCTCCTCAGTGGACAAAACAAACAGAATGGTTGGAGTTTCAGCAAGACGGTGAATTTCTCCTCTCTGTTCAACGTTTCGATAAAGCGGAACAGGCGTTTTTAACGGCGGTTAAAAAAGCGGAGTCGTTTGGTGCGCGTGACGCTCGGGTAGCACGCAGCAAAACCGGCTTGGCTAGAGCGTACATGGGAAGGCGTGACTGGAACAAAGCCGTTCATTTCTATGGCGATGCTTTGGCTATAAAGAAAAAAAGTTACGGAGATAATCACACCGACGTTGGTGACATCTCGTCGGAACTTGCCAGGGCCTATTTGTCCGCCGGGCACCCTGCCGAGGCGAAGAAGATGGTTGCTGATGCCAAAGCGATTTGGAAACAATTGAAACTGGAGGCACCGGCAGAGCTAGTTCTGACTGATGCGATTCTGGCCTCAGAAGATGGCAACAATGTCATAGCTGAGCAGCAGTTCAAGAAGGCGTCTGATGTCCTTCTTTCTCAAATTGATTTGCACAAGTTTCCCCAGCCGGTGACGGCAATGGGCACCGCCCGTGAGTCGGTGGACAGATATTCGACCTGGTTGGATACGCATGGCAAGCCGCAACTTGCAAAAGAATACAAGGCGAAAATTCAGCCCATTAACGAGTGGCTTATGATTCTCGGTGAGTCGGGTGTGTAGCTTCGAGACTTAACAAAGTATTTCGAGCCCATCAGCGTAATTCGAAGTGCAGTGTTTTGGAACTGCGCGGAGTTTTCTAAACTTGGTTGCAATTTTCCAACTAACTCTTCAGTGAAACAGCGACCATCTCGCCGTGCTGACCGGGTATAGACGTGATGCGCATTTCGACAGGTTCGCCGAAGTTTCGGGTGACGAACTTTTTGTCTTGCGGTCTGTCACTGATAGCTGTGTCGAGTCCGGCCATAGTTTTAAGGCAGAGTATAAGCATCCCTTGAATTTGAGCAGGCAGAATCGTCTCGTCGAGCACTTCGCCTTCGGACATGAATCGTAGAGCGAGTCCATCGGCTAGCGGTTCGAAGTGAACATCGGAACAAGGAGAGTTAACTGCCTGAGTCAGAATTTGTGTTGCCAGATTTAAAATGGATGGATCTAATTGGTCGAGGCCTTTAGCCTGGGTGAGCTGTCTGTCCGCTTCCACAGCGGCGAGTGACGAAGCCCTGGTTTCGTCTGTTGACGATGCCGCCGGTTGTTGTGCTGTCGCTGGTGTTTGTGCCGCTGGCTGCTGTGCAGCTGCTATTTGTGCCGCCGCAGGTTGCTGTGCTACAGGTTGCACCGCAGCTGGTCGTTCCGCAGCTGGTGGCTCCGGCACCGCAGACGGTGCAGCTTTTTGCGAATCCTGTTCCCAGTTCTCGTCTGCGGCAAGTTCCGATTCAACGATTTTTTCCAAGAAACTGATCTCGGTTCTATTGCCGGACAGATTGGCCAGGTCTACGTTGTCCATCATCTCGAAGGCCACACTTGCGAGTACTTCTTCGAGCGCATCCGGCAACTCAGCAGCCGTCGCCGGCAGTGGTGGCATATCTGAAGCGTCCTTCGGTTCATCAGCGAATCGCGGCGGGTTCGTAGCCGAGATAATTGGAACTTCGGCCGAATTTTCGGGAAGAAAAGTAGGAGCCGTCAAATGTTGCGTCGGCGCTAACGACTGAGTCTCCATGTGCGGTATCGGTGATTCATCCGAGTCGGCAGGCTCATCGAAGGTGGCAGCTGCAGGAACCGGCTGAATGGTTTCAACAGCGCCTGCTCCATCTTCCATCGTGTTAGCTTTGTTAGATATTACGATAGGCGGCAGATCCGTAGTGGATGAACCATATTGATCGTCCAGAATTTCGTGGTCCATCAAGACTGGTTCGAAATCCGCTCTGCCTGCGGTGAGAAGTTCGCGAAGAGATTCTGATTCATCCTCTTCGGATGTTTCTTGAACTGGTTCGGGCGCCGATTCCGGCGCGGATTGAGCTGCAGGCGCCGCACCAGCTGCGGTATCAGGCTCAGGTTTGGATGGTTTGCCTGACAGACTTTCAAAGTCATCATCGTCGCTCAGATCAGAGATCAAGGCGCGTAACCGCTTAGACTTAGGTGCCGCTACTGTTGGTGCTGCGGCCGGCGCGACCTCAGGTTCTTGCTGTGCGGTCGTCTCTTCGGCTTGGCTTGTCAGCTCTAATGCTTCGCTAATTACCGAGTCAATATTTTGTTCTGTTTCTGCAGGTTGTTCTGCGCCAGCTTGCTCTGGTTCGACCCGTTGCGCGTGCTCTCGTTTATCGAGTTCCGGCGTCGCTGAGGCGTCCTCGAGCTTCGAGAACATCGCAGGCGCTTCTTCCGCTTCCAGCTCGGCGATTATCTTGTCCGCGGAAAAACGATCTTCCGGTGCTGTCTCAGGTTTCGCTGCAGGCTCTGCCTGAAATGGTTCGTCAGGGAGTTGTTCATCCAGTGCAGCCAGTAAAGCCGACACAGCCAGCTCAGCATCTTTCTTGACGGGCTCAGGTACGGACGCTTCGGTATCTGCCGACGCACCGGCAAGCGGCTCTTGAATCGACTCGACACCGGTATCTGTATCATCAAAGCGCGAGAGCAGGTCGCGCAACTGAGGCGCGCCCTCTGGTATCGGATGTGATGCGCTGGCAAACAAACTGTCTTCGTCCATCTCATCATCGAACGTGGAGTAGGCCGCAGGGACGGCTTCGAATTCGGGTTTACCTTCCACATCACCAGCTGGTGATGACTCGATTTCGGCTGCTGCGCTCGGTTCGGCGGCCTCGTCCGTTTGTTCCGATTTTGAGGACGGAACATCGTGCAATTGCTCTGCAGCTTCTATCTCAACATTTTCGGATGTTGCGTCTTTAGAATCTTCGGTGGCACCAAATATTTCATCGTCGTCTTCGTCATTGAACAATGACTGGAATGGTTTATCAATGGCGCTGAGCAGTGACTCCGCCGATTCGAATTCGTCCGTAAGTTCTGCAGTTTCTTCGGCATCGTCTTTGGATTGCTCGACGATTTCTTCCACCGCCTGTGGTGCCTGGAGCAATGACAGAGAGTCGCCCATCAAGCTGTCGCTCAGCGCAGGTTCGTTGCCAAAAAGATCATCTTCCTCGACTTCGTCATCGAACAGCGAGCGGAATTGCTTCGTCTGGATCGATCTCGTTGAATCAGATTTAGGCGCGCGAGCCGTTTCAGCTGGTTCCGCCGGTGGCTCCTCGGCTTCCTCGGTACTTCTGGATTGCGGCTCGGCATCAACTTCCGGCTCACTTTCAATTTCGGGTGCTTGTTCTAATTCTCGAGCCTGTTCGACTTCCGAATCGTCTTTCGAAACATCCTCTAGCGGAGGATAACCCCCGACTTCAGGTTCGGCATCTTCTTCATCTCGATCGATATTTCGTGCCGCAGCCTGGAGTAAATCGTTTTGAACTTCAGGTTGATCTTCAAAGCGAGCTGACGAGTCATCGTCATCAGAATCGCCACCCATGCCAAGATCGTCATCGTCGTCATCAAAGAGCGAACGGAAAGATTTGTTTTTACTGATTGTGCTGGCCGGATTTCCGCCACCACTACCGGAAGATTTGCCGTTAGTCTCAATCTCGTCCGAGAGCAGCGAAGAAATTGTTTCTTTCACAACAGGCTCGGAATCGGAGTCGGCAGGCTCGTCTTCGTGCCATTGCGTGGGAGCTTCCTGTCCCGGCGCTGCGTCGTCATCGCTTTTAGCAGCAGGACTTTCGTCGCCGAAATTCATGTCGTCATCATCGTCGTCGCCGAACAATGATGCCATTGATTTTTTATTTTTGCCCTTTTTTGTAGGCTTCGGACTGGTGTCCGCTTCGTCTAAGATGTGCTCCAGAAGCTGATTTTGAGGAGCTGACTGGTCCGCTGGCGCCGAAGATTTCTTGGAAGTTTTTTTCAACTTGGCGACCGGATTCATTTCGAGATCCATATCGACGTCCGCGGTTTCAGGCTCGGCGGCGGCGACTGTTGTTTCAGCATCAGCCTCAAAGACAACGGATGCTTCAGGCTCAGCATCAGCGTTTTTATCACCAAACACATCGTCTTCATCATCTTCGTCGAATAGCGCACTAAATGATTTTGCTTTTTTCTTAGGAGATTTCTTCGCGGATTTTTCCTGTGCTGCCGGAGGATCTCCGAAGCCTTGTTCCTCTTGAACTATGACCTGGTTTAATTCCACATTATTTGAACCAGAATCCGCAGCCGGATTAGCTTCCGCGACGGCATCAAGATTGTCGGCACTTTCGCCGCCGAACATATCGTCGAGATCGTCATCACTGTCTGATCCAAAAAGATTTCGCATATGCGATTTCAATTTTGTCTGCGAAGTCTCAGGCGATTTTGATTTCGGTTGTTTAACTTTCGTCGCGCTTTTACCGACCAGTTCGACTTTCGCTTCAGGTTCGGCATCTGGCTCAGACCCTTGCGCTTGCGCTTCGGCAGGTTTGCCGTACACGACCTTCATCAAATGCTCGAAATCATCGGCCGTGCAAACAAGTTTTTTGAAATTGTTTGTGCCCAGATGCAATCTGATCATGTCGGCTGCGTTGAGATCATCGGGATCGACCATCGCCACAGTGTGTTGAGTGCCTTGTTTTGCAATCGGCACAAACCGAAATTTACGTTCGATATCTTCCGGTATCAGCCGCACAAAAGTTTCATCAGGATCGGACCCGCTCAAGTTGACGAAATTGACGCCGAACTGCAATTCAAGCGCGTCTTTAAGTTGCCGCTCGGAGACCAGACCCATCTCGGCGAGGACGACAGTCAGTCTGTGTCCGGAGATTTGCTGGATGCTAACTGCGTCAACAAGCTGTTGGGAAGTTATTAGACCAAGGTCTATTAGCATTTCACCAAGTTCATTACTGCTAACTGACATTGTCACTTCACTATTTCTCGACGTGTTTCCAGATTCCTGAAAGCTCCAATAGGGTGCTCTCATTTCTAGTTAATCCCAGATTTTATTGCTTATATTGATTTCTAGATAAGTTGTTTCGTTTTTTACAGATCTAGAACCAGTTATAAGACACTTGTATGCGATTCGCGGGCGGAAGAAGGTGCATCCCGACGCAGTATCGTCAGGAAATTAGTAAATTTCGAACCCATCAAACTGTATTTTAGCGCGGTCGCAAAAGTATTGTTGGTGCCGGGCTCAGCAAATCCGTCGCCACCTCGCCCACAGTGTAGTGTTCTTGCGATATGTACGATTTATTTTTGACCAGAGTTTTATCAGCTTTAAACCCGGTCAACAAGCGTGTCCCGGTTGCTCCATCGAATCCGCGGATCAAACAAGCGGCATACAATTTGCCTGCTGGGCTGCCGTTCTCAAGAATAAACTGCAAATCGTCCTTGAGCTTCGGACCAGCTTTAGTGGCTGCTATAAAGGCTTCCGTCAGTTCGTTCGAGCCGCCTTTGGCGTTGTTGAATACAAAAGGCGCCTGCACCAGCTTCTTTAGCGGCTCTGCCAGCTTGGCCTCGCGTTCCACATACTCGTCGGATCTGGCTTCCGGAGCCGCCGGCTGCGTGACCTCGGACTTCTCTTCAATACTGGTGTCGATAAATTGAGGCTTGAGCTGCTTCACCTCTTTAGGCGCTGCAGGCTTCTTGACGGGCTGTTCAGATTTTCCACCCTTTGGTGCCGGCGTTAAATCGTCTGCTTCGGCGTCCTGGTCGGGCGTCTCCTGCGCCATCGCAGACTGGCTAACCGTCTGCCCTTGCGTCAATCGATAATGGTTTAGTCCTGAGCTCAAATCGAGGTCAAAACCAACAGATAAAAGCATTGAAATTGCGATCGCAGATGATCCTGCAAAACGTTGAGCCTGGCGATTCAAGAGTTTCTCCATTCCTTTATTATCGCGAAAAAAACGAATGCGAACGTCCTCCACAAGAAAACGAGGGCGATGTTTCTGAAAACAATCGCCCTTCGAATTTCTAGAGATTGGTTGGACCAAAACCCACTTACTGAACGCCGAGCAATTCGACTTCGAATACCAGGGTTGCGCCTGGAGGAATCAAGCCGCCAGCGCCGCGAGCGCCATAGCCGAGTTCTGCAGGGATGGTCAATTTGCGTTTGCCGCCGATCTTCATGGTGGCAACGCCCTCGTCCCAGCCCTTGATTACATTTCCTGTGCCGATTACGAAATCGAACGGACGACCGCGGTCTACTGAGCTGTCGAACTTGGTGCCATCAGTGAGCCAGCCGGTGTAGTGCACGGTGACTTTTTGTCCACGTTGTGGGCTGGCGCCATTTCCAACCGTTAATTCTTCGTACTGCAAACCGGTAGGTGTTGTGACTGCGCTCATTTTTTTCTCCGTTTGGTTGGTGGTGCCGAGTTTGTTGAACAATGCGTTTCGCTGTGGTTGACCGCTGGAATGTGCCTGCGGATTGGCTTGTCCAGCCGGTTGATCGTTGGGTGGTCCAGCGGTTTCTACAGGTTGTTGTCCTGTGGTTGTTTGTGTCGTTTGCTGCGTGACGTCGACTGTGGTCTGTTGACCGTTGACCGCCGCGCCCGTGCCCTGTCCCGTGGTCGAAGGCGTGCTCTGCTGCGAACAACCTGGCAAGGATATCATTACCGCCATAAATGTGCCAGACAACAGTGCGAGCTTCGACCGGCTGCCGTTTTTCGAGTTTATACATTTCAAAATTAAACTGAATTGCTTCGGAAATTTCATTTGTTCATATCCATGTTTAACCAGCCAGACAAGTCTAGCAAAACTACCAGCCGGGCGCTTTTGAACATTACGGTTGGTATCTAGCAAGCTCAGGCACGAGCAAGCAAGCTCAAGTCGCTACGTGAGTGTGACACACATCTTCATTTTTCAGCACTGTTTGGCTTAACCAAGCGCGTCTTTGATTGAAACTTTGGCGGCCAGGTGTTTGCGCGCTGAATCGAGCACCAGATATTCTTCTTTGAGTCGATCTTCGGTGCCGCACATCTCGAGCAGCTCTTGCTGATCGTCAGGCGATCCATAAAAATTAGACGCCACCCAAAACGACAGCTTGACCGGATCTTGCGGAATCGAGCCCTGAATCTCAAAATCTCGATCGACCAATTTGGATGACAAACGCAAAATTTCTTTCAGCACCGCCGTGATGTCTTTCACCAGGCTTGTCGCTTTCTCTTCCTCGGTTTTGTCATCAATCTGATCGTCCAAATATTCAATCGTGGCAATGATGTAGGGCTGCTCTTGAATGACATCAACGATCCGGAAGCGCTTGGCGCCTAGTGTCGTCAGATTCATGCGCCCGTCGTCGAGCTTGTTGACCGTCTGAATCTGGGCTGTACAGCCAGTCTCCGCCACACCGCCCGATTCACCGTCCCAGAACACCACGCCGAAATCGATTTTATCTTCCAGAATCTTGCCGATCATGAGCTTGTAGCGCTCTTCAAAAATGTGAAGAGGCAGTTCCGCCCCCGGGAAAAGGACCACGGGCAGGGGGAAAAGCGGCAACGTCGTTCCGTTTGTACTCATTAACCTTCAATCGCTCCTCGATCGATCATTTGTATCTTCCCTGATTTAGACTGACTGTGTCGAGGGCGCCTTAGGCGCCGGCACCGTAAATGGTAAGTCTTCGCCGAATATCGCCAGGTGCTCGGAGCGCTTCGCTTCCCATTTTTCCAGCTCTTCGAAATATTTTTCCTGGGCCTGAACGCTTGGATTGTTTTGCGCGCGCTTTTCGATTTCGAGAATTTGTTCGTTTTCACGTTGCATAGCAAGATGTTGTGGCGCTCTTGCCGATCTGGGCGTGGGATATGAAGGGTCGATTACCCGCATGTAGGGCGGCTCGCCCGTGTCGAACTCTTCCTGAACGAACGTTTGGGGCAGCGTCATGGCGTGCAGGAGCTCGTCGGCGGTCAGTCCGTTCAAATGCATGTCGGCGTTCATGCCCCAGCGCGACTCGAGAAAGTAAGTGTCCTCGATTTGCAAAACCGTGACAGCATGCAGGTCGAAGCCTTTACTATTGTCGGCAGCGCCCGGCAAAAGCCCGGCAAAGACAATGAGGACCGGTGGACGCGCGCTTGCGGAATGGAAGCCGCTGATTGCCTTTGAGAGTTGCTCTGCGTCTGTGATTGATGGTTCGTTTAAATCACTGACGATGGTGCTGTGCACTATCAGCCCGTTTTGGGTCCGATTAAACATTCTAGATATTTCGAAAGCGTCTTTGATTGTCAGTTTCGCGCCTTCGTAGGTGACTTCGATTCTACTGTTTGTTTTCGTATCGACCTTGATTAGCCGTTCTCCGGTTGTGCCGGTGCGCGGTTTTGCTTCCTGCGTGTAGATGTAGCGCAATCGATCGTCGGATCGTAAGTCCCAAAACGCTTGTGTGACGGTTAGATCGAAGATCTGACCGACCGGATCGCGCAGTCCCTGATTAGCGGCCGATTCATCGGTTGCCCAGCGCGATTCCAGATCCAGAGCTAAACTTTTGCTGTCGACCGTGACCAGCCCGGTGCTTTTAAGCTGACCCACTTCCGCTCTGCCGGTCGTCACTATCGATGCCACCAGTTCCACTACTGCGGCTGGATCGGTCTCCAGCTCTTGTCTCATGATGCATTCGGTGATGCTGGTGTTGTGAAAGCCCTGATTGACGAAACGCGATGGCTCCGCCGTTTTGCGCGCCATAGACTCAGCAATCTTCCGCAGATGGCGGCGATCGTAGATTTTAGCGCCGTTTACCCAGCCATCACTGCCCAAGACCTGCTCGATTGCTAGCGATATGCGTTGAACTTGAGTGTCCGCGTCTGGGCGCAACGATCAAATACCTAGGGCTGGCGCTTATGCCGTCTTAGTGTCTGGTTTCTGGCGAGTGAGCCGATCGAGAGTGGTCATCAGTCTGTCGGCAACATCGGAATCTCGCGAAAGGGCGCTCGCCACGCGGGCGATGGCATCTTGCGTCTCTCTGGTTCCGTTATAAGTGTCGGATGGATCGTCGCTGTCGCCCAGCTCTTGCGCATTAGCTTTGGCCTTGGCAGCAAGATTGTCGCCTGAACCTTCAGCCAGTTGGGTAGGCGGATCCGAAATGATCAGCTCCAGACCGCCAAACTCTTTCATCATCGAGGAGATGTTGGTCAGGTCATATTTCTCGAAACTGGTTTTGTAATTGGCAATTTCAAAACCATCACCGCGTGTATCGGTGGGTGTTCCAGTCGCTTTCTCAGCGGATTGGCTGTAAATTCCCTGTCTCAAATTATCGTCGCTGCTGAGCTGTTCTGTTTCTGGGGCGGCTAAAGTGGAATCCGAACCAGTGTTCAGATCCGCAAGCGAAAGCTTGTCGGGACCCTTTGGGGCTCCACCTGAGATATGGTAATTCGTTTCCGCGCCGTCAGATGCCATGCTTGACCGATTGTGACAGGAACAAGTGTTTCAATTAAGTTAACCGATAATATTTATGTGCCCAATGATTCAGGCAATCGATCGCTTTTTTTCGGTTTTGCTTTAATTAAAAGAACTAGCCCCACCAGCCCGAGAAGAACGGTCGCCGGCCAGTAGGAAACGAAAGTCTCTTCCAGGTGGTACTTGCCCATCAAGATGGCGGCGGAATTGTTGAGGATGTGAACCAGCATCGATGGGTAGATCGAGCCGGTCCAAACTGTCAGCGCTGTCAGCACTACGCCGAGCACTCCGGTGGGAGCCACTCGGAAAACGCTCATGTGAAACAGTCCGAACAGCACGCCGACAAAGATGCATTGCTGCAGCGGTGTCAGTTTTGGTCTGACTAAACCGAGAATGGCCCCTCGGAAAAGTAATTCTTCGCAAATGCCTGGCGCGACGGCAATGCCGAGGAGGCAGAGCCAGAGCGGTTTGTCGTTATCCATAATCAGCCGAGTGAACATGGTGGTGAATGCTTCAGGGGCTGGAACGATTTGACTCTGCAGGTTGTAGACGCCAATCGATAACAAAATACAAAGTGGTGTCACTAGTAGTGCGCCCAAAAATGACAGCGGATGCGGTGCCTTCAAACTCATCGTTTTTACCAGAGGCAAATTCAAATGCTTGAGCAAAGCGACGGCGGGCAGCAGAATGACGAGCACTTGAGTGAACAAGCTGCCGACAATAATGTCCCAGCCCTGCAACGTTTGTCCGACGTAGAACATGAGGAAAAATGTGGTGAAACACAAGAGCATGATTTCCAGACCATAGTCGCCTGAAAGTCGGCGTCGGGCGCGCGAATCCGTGACTCCGTACAAGAGGCGTTCGCTGTCGAGAATTGTCGATGCCAGGTAAGTGACATAAACGGCAAAAATCATGGTCACCAGAGCTGAGATCGAAAGCCACAGCACATCGATGTGTCCGGCCAGCACTTCCTTCAATGACAGCGCTGTGTTGACCACAGGAATGAATGCAACACCGCTCGAGAGTTGCAGCTCGGGTAGCGAGCAAACGGAAGACGCGCCCATCGCCATGAACAGAAAGGGGACGAAGTAGCCTTGCCCTTGTTGGAAGGTTTTGCACCAGGAAGCAAGCAGGATCGAAAGCGAACTGAGTGTCACCACCAGTGGTATCGAAATCAACATGCACATAAGCAATGCGTCGAGTGGAAATTTCATCACCAGCAAATCATCGGCTCGTTGACCGGCCAGCTGGATGAAAATGTAGATGCTGGAAAGCCCGATCATCAGCGCCGAGAAGCCGAATAGAAAAACGACCAGACATTTCCCGTACATGATGTTGTGCCGTTTTGTCGCCGACATCAATAGCAGTGGCAATGTGTTTCGTTCGCGCTCGCCTGTAATCACGTCGAGAGCCGGATAAATTATTGAAACAGCCAGCATGGTGAAGAGCATGAAGGGCAGGAGGTTTCGAACGGGTTCGCTGGCTAGCGATTTTTTGTTTTCGACTTTTAATTCTGAAAATGTCAGTTCGTATTTTTGCGGCGTTTTGATGCCGAGTGCGTCAAGGCGCTGCTGCACGATCTTACCGCGCAACTGACTGAGCACCAGTCTCACCTCGGCAAGGGCAAGGAGATTTTGATCGCGCCTGGCATCGTAGTAGATGTTGACCCTGGGCGACTGCTTCGGAATGGTTTGCAGTTGCGCCGTGAATTCCTGAGGAAAGGTGACGACGATATCGGCGACGTGAGCGGCGAGCAATTTGTCAGGATTGCCGTCCTCGAGAACCTTAGTCAAGGTCAGCACTTTCGCCTTCCGGAAAAATTCGATTGCCGGGCTGGAGTCGCCGATCAGGCAGATGTTATAACGCTTGTTCTTATAGTCGTGTTTGACATGCTGAGCGATGTTGGAGGGCAAAACCAGGAGCGCAGGATAGATGATGACCGGCATGATGATCATGACGATAAGCGTTCTGTAGTCGCGCAAAACCTCGATCAGGTCTTTTGCAAAGACGACTTTGATTTCTTCGAAGTCATCTGACGTCACTGACAGTCTCCTTAACGACGTTGAGGAAAATGTCTTCCAGGTAGTGCATTCCGCTTTCGGCTCGAAGCTCTTCCAGTGTGCCTGAAGCTAAGACTTGACCGTTGTGAATGATTGCCATGCGGTCGCATAATTTTTCCGCTTCGCTCATGATGTGCGATGAGAAAACAACGCACTTGCCGGCTTCTTTGCACTGGATGACGAAACGATGGAGAACCTGGCTGGTAAGCACATCAAGTCCAGTAGTCGGTTCGTCCATGATGATCACGGGCGGGTCGTGAACGATCGCTCTGGCGATTGAAACTTTTTGACGCATGCCAGTGGATAATTTTTCGCATCGGCTGTCGAGAAACGACTCCATCTGCAGCATGTTGCCGATTTCCACGATGCGCGGCTGTAGTTTTTCCTTCGGATATTTGCTCAGCTTTCCAAAATAAGTTAGTATCTCCCGTGGTGTCAGCCGATCGTAGAGACCGGTGTCAGCGGAGACGAAACCGAGCTGCTTCCGCACCTGACGCGGATCTTTGACGACGTCAAAACCATTGACCAGTGCGGTGCCTTCGGTGGGTTTGAGAATCGTCGTAATCATGCGCAGCGTGGTAGTTTTTCCAGCTCCGTTAGGTCCGAGTAAACCAAAAATTTCGCCTTTGGAACACTCAAACGAAACTGATTGCACCGCGTTGAACTCTCCTCGTTTTGAATCGAAGAAGCGCTTGGTCAGACCGATTGCTTGAAGGCTCATTGTTTCTTTACCCGCTAATGCTCGTTGGTGCTAATTGTTCGGCAGAGCTGCTGGCAGGGTCTTTGCCCCAGAAAATGATCTGGCTCATGTAGAGCAGAACTGCGGCGATTAGCAGGTTTTCCAGGCATGCTAAGCAAAAGATCAATGGATTGACTGAATCGGTGACGACGGACTTTGCCGCCAGCACCATATTCAGTATCGGAATGAATGCTGTCTTCATGTCCAGCGCCCATCCCGGAAACAGTGCTACCATCGGCAAGATCGTCACTACCATGAGGATTAGCGATGAGATGTTTTGTGCTTCTTTGAAGCTTTTCGCTGATGCTGCAATCAGTGAATAAATTGCTGCAACGAGCAGCGTTGATAACAGAAAAACAATCAGCAAAAGGACGACCGTTTCCAAGTTGTATTGCTTGAGAGCTAGAGCCAGCGCTCGTTTTAACCATTCCATCTTCCATGTGAAATAAACGGCAACCAGACCCATGCTGAGAAAATTGACGGCACCGGATAGTAACGTCAGCATTGTTACCGCCAAAAATTTGCCTATGGTGATAGTCGATCGATCGATCGGCAGCATGTAAGTGGTCGATTTGGTCTTCTTCTCGGCTTCTTCAGTAAACGCCGCTAGCGCCGGGTAAATTGCGCCGACCGTGATAATCAACATCGTGTAGCCGTAAAACGCGACAAGAATGAGAGTGGTTGAAAATGCGGTCACTTCCATGTCGCGAAGACCGGCTTTGTGACCGCCGACCGTGCCGACACTGGTGGTGGCAATCTGAAACACTTTGTTGACTGGAGTGTTGGAACCAGCGGCATCGACGGCTTTCTTCATCGCTTGGGCGCGAGCGTCGAACGAGTGCGTCAAGATCGACATCTTCGATTCGAGGAAACGATCCGACGCAGGGTTGAGCTTTACCTCGATCTTTTCCGGTGCTCTGGTGCCATCGATCACGGCTTCAAGTTTGCCTTCTTCGAGTTCGCGCATTGGATCGACGGACTCGGTCACAGCCACTTTCTTGGTTGCTTTCAAAACATCAATCAGCTCAGGAACGTTTTCTTTGCCATTTGCCATGAAAGCGACACGAACAGGACGAGTCTCAGCCAGACCTTCGCGCCAGAGCGTGTATTCGGAAAGACTGACAAGACCGGCAGGGTAGAGCACAAGCGGCACAAAGACGGTGTAAATCAGAACGTGTGAATCGCGAAAGCTGTGCCTCAGTTCCTTACCGGCGACGGTTGCGATATCCTGTAAACGTTCTATGATTCCGTGCAGCAAAATTTGATCTTCATGAGTCTGATTCGGCGATACTGAAGTTCAGCCCATTACCTAGTCGGACAAAACCTATCTGGAGTCACATGTGTATATGACTTTTGGCCTGAGCAGAGCGAGCCTGGCTGCGCTTGCAACTTTTACTATATCGACACTTGCTTGCAACTCAGTCTTATCAGCCGAACAAATTTCGATTGAGAAGCCCATTGTTGAGAAAACGACTGTTGAGAAATCGTCGGTAGAAACTCGGTCGAATGGAACTTCGGCGACTGGAACTTCAGCGGTCGGAACTCCTGATAACGGAACTTCATCGCCTGGAACGCCCTCGCTCGAAAGAAGTTCGACGGTAGGACCGCTCGGTGAGATCATTCCGGTTGATGGAAACGCCGGTGAAAAACCGCTTGAGAAAAACGTTGTAGACAAGCCGTCCGAGCCAGAACGCGTGCCGCGCGAAGAAGTTCGCGAGATCAGACCGCTACCGGGCGGACTGGACTCGATACCGGTTTTTAACAGCAATAGTCCCGAGATCGTCATGGCCGACGGAGTTCTACTGTCGACCTTCCCAAGCTCAGAGGGACCAGCCCATCTCAATTTTTCATTCGATGGACGCTTTGACATATTCGCTCACCATGTCGCAGATGGTAAAAAAAGTGGACACACCGAAGAACTATATTTCGGTTTCTTAGTCGGCAACACAGGCGAGAAGCCAGTCAAAGTCCAGATCTTGAACGGCGCCAGTTACGTCAGTCAGCCCGATGCTCCGTTTGTTGCACTGGCACCATATCTCGATAACGACGAGGGCCAGATCTTCGCCGGTCCCGGAGATCGTGTCACTGACGAACTTTTGCGCGACGAAAAGACGCCGGAATGGAAATCAAAAATCGTAGTTCCTCCGGGCAAAACCGTTTTGCTAAAGAGCCTGCCTCTACGTGTGATGTTTGCGACGCCGCATTCCAACGGGCGATCCGTGATTGCGCGTCTCAAGTCAAATGGTCCTGTGCATCTTGCTCTGGTTTCCAAATACGCGATTCCCACTTCCGAAGCTGTTTTCCGCGAGCCCACTGAAGAAGAGTATTTGTCCGTTCTGGACAAAGGCGAGTTGGTGCATCCACGCGATGTGGCGCCTACTCGACCAGAAGAAAAAGGCGCGCTTAAATATGGACGAGTTTCAGGCGTCGCGTCCGGGTCTACCTGGAAAGCGCGCGTCACTGATCGACGCTCGCGGGTACTGGCACTTCCAACACCGGAGAAGCCTATAGGCTATCCGATTGCCGCGTTAAAGCAAGGAACGTTCGGAACCGGGCAAGTTCAGAGTGCACCGCTAGTGGTGCGCTACGAAGACACGGCATACCAGGCTCATGGAAATTATGGCGTCAAATACGATCTGACGTTTCCGCTCAAGAACACAAGCGACCGCGATCTAAAATTCAAACTCGTGTTTGAGACGCCGATCAAATCGGACGCCAAAAAAGACCAGGTTACGTTTTACGAACCGTACTACAACAACGTTTTCTTCCGCGGAACAATCAAGGTCAGCACCGGGTCTGGTAAAAAAGCGGCGCACTACAAACACCTGGTAGAGCATCGTGGTGAGAGCGTTACGCCACTTCTGACAGAAGTGCTATCCAGAGGTGAGACTCGGATTGTTCGCGTTGAACTCCTTTATCCGCCGGACTGCACACCACCCCAACTGTTGACACTTTCCACATCAACTGACGTAGAATAAAAAAAAGGCACCACGTAAGACTGAATGAGCGATAGGAAAAAACCTCTAATAATTTTCGATCTCGATGAGACTCTAATTCACTCGAGACAAGAACCGCTCGGTCGCGACGCCGACTACGTACTGGAACGACTGCATGTTTACTTCCGACCAAATGCGGTCGAATTGATTCTGGCTGCGTCGAAGAATCATGAGATCGCCGTCTGGTCTGCCGGTTCGCCGTTGTATGTCGACAGCATCGTCAGCCAGATTTTCCCGGCGCATCTCGAACCGCTATTCATCTGGAACCGCGAGCATTGCAGCGCCAAGTTCGAAATTTCGTACCTCCAAACTATGTTTTCTAAAGACTTGCACAAGATGCGAGACTTCGGCTACGACTTGAAAAACACGCTAATCATCGAAGATGACCCGCTAAAGATTAGAGATTTCGGAGCCAATGCAATTATCGTCAGCCAATATTTCGGCGAAGAAGGCGATGATGAACTGTCAGGTCTGGTTCAATTCATCGAAGGTTTAAACGGCCACGGAGAAGATGTTCGTGACATCGGTTTAAACTGGAAGACCAAGATTTTGCCTCGCACCGCGAGCTAGTGGCGAATCAACCTTGATTTTTTGTTATCGTCGGCAGATACACGCCTTTGTATTTCCGTTTCCACCACTTGCCAGTCGCCATCAATGTTCCGATGTCTTCCAGATGGTAGTCATAAACGTTGGCTCGAATAAACTTTGGCTTCTGTCCTTTGAATGGATCTGATGCCAACAAGGCCAGAACATCGGGCGACCCGTCCAGAAGTTTCTCAGCGAAACTCACCAACCATTGATTGTCGAAAACCGAACCCAGAGCCGCAAACCACATCTGCCAATCCAGTCGCGGTTGATGCGGTGCAACTACAGGCGGTGCCCGATCAAGCGGTCCCGGTTTGTACTTGAAGATATATTCCTTCCAGGTTTTCCCATCCATGCTGCCTTCGATAGCGATCTCCGGTCGGCTGGTCGTCATGACCGCGAACAGTCCATAACTGCTGACCAGATGCCACTGCTGGCTGCTCTCCAAAACTGCTGAGACCAGTGGCGGTAATGAACGCGCACCACCCATGGTGAGCAACGGCCTGCAAGTCGAGAGAAACACGATCAATATTACGACCGGCACAACCACCAAATTTCTCAACTGGTTTACTTTCGGCACTTCAACATTCTCAACGCGCGATCGCAAGTCACCCTTGATGAATAAGACCAGGAGCTGTTTGTCGTCGACCAGCAATAACGACAACGCGATAGTCAAAAGATTGAAAAAACAATAATTGCCAGTCAGCAGAATTAGAATTTGCAATGAAATCGTCCCAATTGCCACAATAGATCGGGCTCGGCGACCAAAGAAAATCGCGAATGGAAGCAACCCCTCCAGAAGAAAAACGCAACCGGTGGAAAAAAGCTGCATCGGATCGGGCAGCTGATGCGCGAACCAACCGATCGGCGTCGGCAGCGGTTGCGTTTCATAGTGATATGTCATGGCTGAAAAATTACGCCAATTCTCATCGCCGCTATCAAGTTTGCACATCCCTGATTGAAACATCAGGCGAAACAAAAGCCACCGGCAGAGCCAAATTAATGCAATCGGTGGTTCTGTTCTATCAACCATCCATTCAGGAATTTTCGCTGCAAAACCCGATGTTGCAATCAATGAATATAAAAAATCGAAAGGCCGCCATGACCCCAGAAAGATGCATAGAAACCCGGTCTCGAGAAGCAGAATGTCCCATTGAAACGACATGAATTCCTGTCCGACCGTAACGATCGACAGATACAGCAACCAGCTAATCAGAATGCACGGTCCGCCGAGAATGCCGAGCAGCGCCAGAAGCGAGAAGAATGCCCCGACCAGCGGGAGCAAAACTAAAAATGAATCCGAATAATCAAACCAGAAAAGCGACGGATAGTTGAGTAGATGTCCCAGTCCCGGATGACCTTGTGCTACGCCTAGCATCTGGCCGATAGGCGATATACCCTGGCTTCCATACAATCCGCGCATCTGGCTGGCGGCAGACAAAAATGCCAGAAGAAAAATTCCGCCGATGCATCGGATAAAAACCGCGCGCGTGAATCTCATTGTTCGGTCGTTAACTTGCCCTGGCTTTTTCGAAGTCGAAATTGTTTAATCGCTCCCGACACCTGCCTGTAAAAGCACACGATCGTAACGGCGGCGATTCCACATGCCAGACCCATATCTGCAAACGCCAGAAACACGGTAAAGATTTGGTCGTAAACGCTGACGATTATTTTTGGAAGAGTTTTTAGATACCCGAGACCGAGGACGGAGAAATAAACCCCGCCCACGCAAAATGGAATCAAGAAAGCCAGCAAAATGGTTTTGTCGACTTTATATCTATTCTGCTCCGATTCCAGTTCCTGAGTCATAGAGTCCCTGTTTCAGCATCTCATTACTTTAATACCACTCTTTTCAGCATGTCCTCGAAAACCCGGAGAAAGTGGATTTAGTGTCCAATAAGATTAGAGGAGGTTTGAGCCGGGCATAGAAATCCTGTCATCTGTCAGACTGATGGCGATTTGTCGCAAAGGGAAAGGAGAGCGACAGCGGCCATCTGGTAGTGATGAGCTATAAATGAGGTTTAGTTTTGAGCAAAGTAATGACCTTGGAAGAGGAGACCTGCCGATGAACGTTCCGATTCAAATTGTCTTCAGAAACATGGATCGATCCGACCATATCGAGGCTCTGATTCTTGAGAAAGCCGGAAGACTGGACAAAATTTACGACCGAATAACCAGTTGCAGAATTACTGTTGAAATTCCGCACAAGAGTCACAGTAAGGGCAACGAGCACGAAGTGACGATCGACATTGCCGTTCCTGAAAAGAAAATCGTGGTTAACCGTACAGCCAGCGGGCCCGAAAGGAGTTCTGACATAGCGATGATCGCTTTTAATGACACTCTGGAAGCGGCAAAACGACAGCTGGAAGATTACGCGCGCAAACGACGCGGTCATGTGAAAATCCACGAAGAACCCCAACCAGCCGCCAGGATTACCCAACTGTTCGCCGATGAGGGCTACGGTTTCCTTGAAACTTACGATGGGCGAGAGATTTATTTCCACTCGAATAGCGTCGTCAACGACAAATTCGATAAGTTGCAAGTGGGTACCGAAGTGACTTATGTGGAGCAATCCGGAGAGGACGGACCCCAAGCAAGTACAGTGAAGGTAAAGGCTAAGGTTGCCGCTACTGAATAGAAGTCAGGAACTCTTTTTCTGACTAAACAAATTGCATTATCAACGCACATCTCACCCCGATCGATTAACCACGGTCGGGGTGACTTTTTGTACGCCTGTTAAACTACTGTTCGATGAAACATCTATTGATTCAAAACAGCGGCTCGTCGAGCCTGAAATTTTCCATCTTCGGCCTGGCAGGGGACGGTCTTCGAGCTCTGGTGTCAGGCAACCTCAGCGGTATTGGAACTCAGAGCGGTCATTTTAGTATCAAAGGCAACAATGATTTTGAGAATGTTGATGAGCCGGTAAATCTGCCCGACCATCATTTCGCTGTCGCTCGACTGATGGAATGGCTGCGCAGCAATTCGCACACTACTATCGACGCTGTAGGTCATCGCGTTGTGCATGGCGGGCGCGAGTTTGTCACGCCGCAGCAGATCGATGATCGATTAGTTGAAGAACTTCGACAGCTTTCGCGCTTTGCGCCGCTGCACTTGCCGCCGGCGATCGCCACCATGGAGAGTTCTCGCAAAGAATTTTCCGATGTTCCGCATGTGGCATGTTTTGATACCAGTTTTCACCGCACCATGCCGGAACGCGCTCGCATGCTGCCATTGACTAAAGAATTGTTCTTCGAAGACGGCGTCGAGAAGTTTGGTTTTCACGGGATTTCATATGAGTCGATTATGGATCAACTGAGCGCCAAAACTGATTTGCAGATCAACGAACGCAAAGTGATAATCGCTCACCTCGGCAATGGCTGCAGTATGGCTGCGGTTCAAAACGGACAGAGCATCGACACCACGATGGGTTTCTCGCCTACCGGCGGGCTTGTGATGGGCACCAGAAGTGGTGACATCGATCCGGGGCTGATTGCATATTTTGTTCGCGAGAAAAATATGTCCGCGATTCAATTTGTAGAGTTTGTTAATCGCGAGTCGGGATTGCTTGGCCTGTCGGGCATCAGTTCCGACATGGAAGAATTGCTGTTGCAGGAAGACAATTCCGAGGATGCGCGTCGTGCTCTGGAGATTTACTGCTATCACGCGCGCAAGCACATCGGCGCATTGGCTGCGGCTTTAGGTGGACTGGATCTGCTCGTGTTCACTGGAGGTATAGGCGAACACGCAGCCATTATCCGCGAGCGGATTTGTGCTGATTTGGAATTTATCGGAGTATCAGTAGATAAAGGTTTGAACGAGAAACAAGATTTTGTTATCTCGTCAGCCGAATCAAGAGTTCAGATTTTGGTTGTCAAAACGAATGAAGAGCTGATGATCGCTCGCCACTGTATAACGCTTTTGAATTTGAAAGACAGCGATGCAGTACCCGCGCGCGGATAAAATTCACTCCGGATACTTCGTGATATCACCACTATAGACGGAGCATTAGATCGAATTTTATGTTCGGTATTCGAGAAGCTGTTCGCTAAGTTATAGTTGGAGCGGAAGTTTTTACTTATGTAAACGTTGATGAGTAGCCCGTCTTCGTTACGCGTAAACTTGCTCGTATCAAAGTATTGTCTGAATCCTTAAGCAAACATTCTTTTTATCGATTTTTGGTATTGGCGCTTATACTAGAGTTCTCCCACCGCACCTGCGGTTCGCTGGCGAAACGAAGACCAATGTGTCTGTCAGTTTCAGTCCTAAAGAGTCAGACTTCAGAAGAAGTGGAACGACTTCTTCCATCGACTTCAATCCGAAACAAGACCTGGCGCAATCCGAAAAACGATCGACTTTGTCTGTTGTTGTTTTCTTTTTCAAAACAAATAACTAATCAGGAGTGTGCATGCGGTTATTCATTCTAGCGATTGTTGCCGGTATCGGAGTCCTTGTCGGAGTTGCACTTTATGTCGGTCAGGATATTGTCAATCCGGGCTCGCGTGACATAAAAGTGACTGCAAAACTTGATGATGATGATGCAAAAGACAAGTCCGAGTCGACCGACGTTGACTTAACCGACGCGACTGATTCGTTGAATCGTCGTGACAGTGATGGATACAAATCTCAGTTGCGCGAAGCCTCATATCCCGCCGGCACAACTTCGTTCGACACAGTTTCATTGCGCAAACAACTGCCTGACATTTTTCAATTTCCTGATCAACCGACAGCAGCCGCTCCCGAGATCGCCGCGCTTCCAGAGTCAGCAAATAATTCAATCGCGGCAAACAACAATAATGCATCGCAAAAGAATTCTGCATTCCCGCCGCCTCCAGCAGATGGAATCGACGGCGCAGCTTCGATGGTGCCAGACGCCCCGGGGTCAGGTTCTGGTAGTGATCTCAGACCCGACACACCGATGCTCAAAAATTTGACTGCACCGGAACATCGTCCTTCAGTGTCAACTGCTACGAATCCGAATGTTCAAGTTGAAGTCGCACCGGCATCGGACGGTCGAGCTGCAAGAACCAAAATGATCGTTAGTCGATAAGTTCGGTATTGGATAACTTCGGTATTCGACCATAAGGTGGGAACGCTGAAGTTCAAATTAACTGCATAAGGAACGGCAGCATTCGCATTTGAATGCTGCCGATTTTTTATTTTGCCGATGTGATTTAAAGTAGGCTGCGTGCAGCCGAAATTAGTACGGCCACTTCCATTCGCTAACTTCAGGCATATCGATCCCATGTTTTTCGATGTATTGTTTGTGATCGATCAGTTTGCCGCGCACTAGCTGTCGTGCCCTGGCGGCGCGGGTTTGCAATTTCGGAACGCGATCGATCACGTCTTGAGCGAGATGGTATCGATCGAGATCGTTCATTACGACCATATCGAATGGAGTAGTCGTGGTGCCTTCTTCTTTGTAGCCACGAACGTGCAGATTCTCGTGGTTATTTCTTCGATACGTCAGTCTGTGGATCAGCCATGGATAGCCATGATAGGCGAAGATGATTGGTTTATCCGTTGTGAATATCGCATCAAATTCGTGATCGGTCAGACCGTGTGGATGTTCTGATTTCGGTTGCAGTGTCATCAAATCGACAACGTTGATCACGCGAATTTTTAGATCCGGAACATTCTGCCGCAATATGTCCACGGCCGCGAGCGTCTCCAGTGTCGGTACGTCACCGCAGCATGCCATTACAACATCAGGATCACCATCATGATCCGTGCTCGCCCAATCCCAAATTCCGATCCCTTCGGCACAGTGTTTAATTGCGGCATCCATGCTCAACCATTGTGGAGCCGGTTGTTTACCGGCAACGATGATGTTGATCTGGTTACGGCTTCTGAGGCAAAGATCGGAGACGCATAACAATGTGTTTGCATCTGGTGGCAGATACACCCGAATAATCTCAGCTTTTTTATTGACGGCATGGTCGATGAAACCAGGGTCCTGGTGACTGAAACCGTTGTGGTCTTGCCGCCAAACGTGCGAACTCAATAGGTAGTTTAACGACGCAATTGGGCGGCGCCATGGAATTTCACGCGTGACCTTCAGCCACTTCGCATGTTGATTGAACATCGAATCGATGATGTGGATAAACGCTTCGTAGCATGAGAAGAAGCCATGTCGCCCGGTAAGCAAATAGCCTTCCAGCCAGCCCTGGCAGAGGTGTTCGCTGAGAATTTCCATCACCCGGCCGGTTGGTGCTTGTCCATCATCAGTGGGCAAAATTTCGCCCATGAACACTCGATCAGTGACTTCTAAAACTGGGCCAAGTCGATTTGATTTTGTTTCGTCCGGACCGACAACGCGGAAGTTGTGCGGGTTTGCGGTGACGACTTCGCGCAGAAATTCACCGAGGACTTTGGTCGTTTCTACATCGGTTGCACCAGGGGTAGTGACATCGACGGCATAATTTTTGAAATCAGGCAGTCGCAGATCGCGCAGTACGAGTCCACCATTGGTGTGAGGATTAGAGCCCATGCGGCGATTGCCTTCGGGCGCCAATTCGGCGTATTGTTTTTTCAGCTTGCCGTTTTCATCAAAGAGTTCTTCCGGTTTGTAACTCTTCATCCATTGTTCTAATTGTTTGACGTGTTCAGGATTCTCAGCCAGACCAGACAGAGGCACCTGGTGAGCCCGATAAGTGCCTTCAATTTTGATGCCGTCAACCACTTTCGGCCCGGTCCATCCCTTGGGCGATTCCAGAATAATCATCGGATAAAGTGGACGCTCGAATTTTTCGGACTCGGCATTCTTTTGAATTTTCTGAATTTCTGCGAGCACCATATCTAGTGTCGAAGCCATTAGTTGGTGCATTTGTTCTGGGTCGTCGCCAACTACGAAGTATGGCTCGTATCCATAACCACGGAACAAATTCACCTGCTCCTCTCTGCTGATTCTCGCGAGGACGGTTGGATTTGCGATTTTGTATCCGTTCAAATGCAGAATCGGAAGAACTATTCCGTCCACTTTTGGATTGACGAATTTATTCGAGTGCCAGCTCGCTGCAAGTGGACCGGTTTCTGCTTCACCATCACCGACGATGCAGGCAGCAATCAAATCCTTGTTATCGAGAACGGCTCCATAAGCGTGTGCAAGTGAGTATCCCAGTTCGCCACCTTCGTGCATCGAACCAGGCACTTCTGCTGCAACGTGACTGGGAATTCCTCCAGGAAATGAAAACTGCTTGAACAGTTGTTGCATTCCCTCTTCATCTTGTCTGACTGAATGATAGGTGTCAGTCCAACTGCCCTCGAGGTAAGTATTGGCTACAAGAGCTGGACCACCGTGACCCGGACCTGTGATGAACAGCATGTTCAGATCATGTTTTTTGATCATTCTGTTCAAGTGCACATAGATGAAGTTAAGTCCTGGGGTGGTTCCCCAGTGACCGAGCAGTCTGGGTTTGATGTGCTCGAGCGTTAGCGGTTCCTTCAGCAGCGGATTGTCCATCAAATAGATCTGACCGACAGCCAGATAGTTAGCCGCTCTCCAGTAAGCGTCCATTTTCTGCAACTCTTCTTTTGAAAGTGGCTGCTTGTCCTGGCCTTCTTTGAGATGCTTGCTTCTTACGGCGGTTGTCATATGAACTTCCTCACTGATCTAAGCGCTAGATAAAGATAGCCACTAAAAGCAGCGGCGATTCAATAATCTAAGGTTATCGTTACACCTGTGTAATATAGACCAGATGGCTTTCGCAGGGATGTCGTCTACGGGTTAGAACAAACAGCTGCACACACCATAAAGGCGAATATTGGTAGTTCGCTTTACCGTGATCTCACCGAGGAAGCCATCATATCCGGTGCCTCGTCTCCATTCGATGGTGCCATCGGCGTCGGTGAATGAAAAAACGCCGGTGCCTGCAGGTTGAGTCAGTGAGCCACATTCCAATGTCCACGATTGAACGGTGTTGGGATAAGTATATGGCGGCCAGAATTCGTCGAAGTCTTCCGCGTCACTGTCGGGCGATGCATTTTGCTTGCCGCTGATCCACGGAGCAACGTTTTCCACATTGCTTGCGCTGACACAGAGCAGCGTGGTTCCGGTTGGATCGGGAACGATATAAAATGTGTCGCCCATATTCAAAGTTGCAGTGTTCAAGATCGCAGCTAATTTCACATCATTGAATGTGGGATCGATTTCTCGGCCGCGTTGTACGAGAGCATTCTTGACGCCGACCCACGAAGGCTGTGGAACTGCTGTGGCGATGGGAAAAAGACAGTTGAATACAGTGTTGGGAATGTATTCATTAGCAAGCGATACGGTTGCTTGCCCGGCGCCACAAGCAGGAACGTAAAAATTCTTGAATTGAGTTTCCGACGATGGACCGTAATCGTAGTTTGTTGTGTAGTACGCAAATGGTGGCACCGGATAATTGAGATACCATTTCGCCGTGTTCTTAGGAAACTTCAAACGGATGTAAGCATGCGGGAGGCGCATCTTGAAGGTCTTCATTGGGTTTGCTTTGACTACTGCGGTTGCTTTTTGATCCGCAGGTGAACCCGCTTGCGTATGCGACTCGACCGAGAAAGTATTAGGAACTGGTTTTGCCCAGCCGGACAGGGCTTGCGCGACTACTGTATTGGCTTCGAAGTGATTACGTGATTCAAGACGTGGACGTTCGTTGTATTTATAAGGGACAAACCAGTAATCGCGGCCATACATGTTAATGCCTTTGTATCCGGGCATACACTTGTTGCCGCCTTTGTCAGTTACGGTTTGCAGCTGACTCAAATTGACATTACTCGGTAATTGGCTGTTCTCAATTACAACGTTGCTTTCCTGTCCACGTTCAAGCAAAGAGGTTTTCCAACCCGCTCCTTCAAGAGCCTTATCCTTAGCGCTTTTACCAAGCATGCGAACGTTATTGACTTGAGCTACTTCATTGAACAATGGATAAAGATTGGCAGGATCGTTCAGTTTATCTGCAAGACGATCGCTGATATTTTCTGCGGCTTGAAACATTGCAGATGCATGTGAGCTTGTGGAGCCTGTTTCCTTGCCTGCTTCTTTTATATCCTGCGCATTGATAGCCGTCCAAAGTGCTTTGCCCCACACCCGGTCGATATTCGTTAATCCAAATTCGCCGTTGGCATCCGCGACATCCTTGTACTGGTCCTCATCGCCGCCTTGCGACTTGACCGTTACTGTCAAACTTTTCTTGCCTACATTGAGGGCACCAGCATCGGTGGCATTGCGAGTTTCACGTGATCCGCCGAAGTAGAGTGAGATCATAAAAAATCCCACCGCTAATATAAGAAGTGCGAAAGTTAGAGCTGCAGCCAATCCAAGAGCTACGCCTTTTTTGTTTCGAATTGATTTTTTCATTTATTAACTTCAGACCTATCGCAAAAAACGTTGTTGTGTTGAAAAGTTTTACGGGTGGTGCCAACAAATTAGGATCACCCGACATTCAATCCAATCGATTATTTAACTTGGTTCACAATCTCGAAACCAACGATTGTCAAATAGTTTAGACCAATTGATTCAAGCTCCTAATTTTAAACCATCGAAAAAATTCCGATACGCGAACTTCGAATTGAATTGAAGAATCCGATTGATAACGAGCGTGCCAAAACAAACGATTGTCGTGACGTGGGCAAAACAGCGCAGAATCTAAACAGCGCAGAATAAAGACATCAGAAAAAAAACGGTCCGAAGCCGGACCGTTTCTAGGAGTTTCGAAGCTATCGGAGCCAGAAATTAGAAAGGCGACAGGGTTTGGTCCGGCGCGGCTGAAACGCCAACTACTGGTTCTGTCGCACGAGCTCTGAAATCCATTGTGCTGGGCATAGCAGGGAAAACAACCGGGATGCGAACAGTGATGATGGTTTCGACAGTCACTTCTTCTTTGGCATCGTAGGTCATTTTCGATTGGTCGAGTACAACTTTTTCGACCAGTGGTGAAGCTGGAAATTCGTTGATCACTTGCATGGCCGCCTGTTTGGCTTTGTCTGCGCTCTGCTCGTTAGCTGCTGCTCTTGCGCAATTCTTCGCCAGTGAATCGTTGGCGGAATTGCCGAGGACTAGAACCATCATGTCGAGCGCGGCGAGGGCGATTGGAATCAGGATGAACATGCCGCAAAGTACTTCGATGAATACTTGACCTTTTTGATTTCTCTTGCCAGCCTTACGCATTTTCTAACTCCGTTGTTTCACTGGAAACCGACTCGCTCGGTAGTGATTGTATAACGAGATGCGTGAACAAATTAGGGGAAGTCAACAGGATTAATCTGAACTTATTATGGATAGATTTCTTTTAGCCGTTCGGCAGCCAGAATCGATCCGCGGAAAAGGGCTACCGATCAGGCGCCCGGCTGTCCGTCATCAGGATTTTCGATAACCGCTTGATTGTCAAAAATGAAAACAGCTTCTGAAGTCAGTCCAGGGATTCCCGCAATAAATGGCATATTGGGAAGCAATGGTTTGGGCTTAACCGTAGTTATGACCCGAACGATCATGTCTTTTCTGCCTTCACTATCAGTCAAACCCTCTTTGTACGAAACTTCAGTCGACGGGTCCTGAGACAAATTAGCGAATTGACCAAAACCTGCTGCCTTCCATCGCTCCGGAATGAGCTTCTTGACGTTGCCCGTCGCGCTCTCCACTTCCGAGCGCTTACTGACTACAGCTTCTCGCACTTGCAGATTGTTGAGTGTGTATGCGGCACCATAATTGACTGCCACGGCGATCAGCAGGACCAGTGGAATGAATGCCGATAAAAAAAGCAATGCCAGACCGGGACCGAATTCCGCTAATTGGTTGCCGTCCTGCATGCGCCTGGTGGCATGCTTCAAAGTGAGCTTGGTTTGGCGTTTCGTGCGGGCCATGGTCTTTAAACTCCATCGACGGTTTGCAGTACACATGAATATGATACGCCTCGTGCGGTCAAATTAGGAGCCATCCTCCGCTATAATGTGCGACAAAGAGAACACCTGGAGACGATCATGACGTCATGGGAACAGCACATATTGGAAGCGCAGCGAGCTGCAGATTCAGCTGAACTGGATACAGCTGAAACGCATTTGCATCAAGCCATGACCATGGCCGATGAGCTCGAACCCAATGACAAGCGCCGCTTTCTTGCTCGTGAAATGCTGGCTGATTTACGCCAGAGGCAGGGACGCGTGAATGACGCCGAGCCGCTGCTGCAACAAGCACTCGATGTTCGCAAATTACGATACGGCGCTTTTCATCAGCGTTACGCAGAAGGACTCCAAAATCTCGCATCCTATTATTTTGAGAATGAACGATTTGCAGACGCCGAACAGTTGAGTCGGATGGTGTTGAAAATTCTAGAAAAATTGTCGGGCGCAGAAAGCGAAGAAGCCGGTCACGTAGCCGGTCAGCTTGCTGACACCTTGCATGAACTCGGAAATTTTCAAGACGCCGAAGCTTTATATGTACGCGCGATCAGGATAAGAAAAAACGTCGCCGGACCAGCTGATCCGGAAGGAGTTTATCTTATCCAACGTTATGCCGCGCTGCTGGAGGAGATCGGACGAGACGATGAAGCCGCGCACATGCGTGCGTCAGCGCAGGGGAAAATCTCGGGCATCATTAAAGCGCTCAAGCCAATCGTCGAATAATTTCGTCATAGGCGATACGGCACTTCTTATGAGTAGCTAAGACGCCACGTAGCTCATCGTTCCGGACATTCCAACTACAGCGTCGTCTCTTTTCTCTTGCACAGTCACGCACATCTCACTTGCGTTTTGCGATTGAAAATGTCCTTCGCCAAAGTGCCTTAATTGCTGAGACTCGTAATAGGTCAGCATCTCTTGTGCCTCTTGCTGTCTATCTTCTGTGAGATAGAACATGGCAAGTTGAACAGCGACTTGCGCCGCTTTCACTTCGAGGTTTATGCTTTTGAAAATGCGAATTGACTCCAGAAAATAAAATTCGGTGTCAACGACATTCTTGAATTGGAAGTTGCAGCGACCAAGGATTTCCGCTACAGCAGCGGCTTTGGTTCGGTCGCGTGTGGATGGGCTGAAACGTTTGACCTCGAAATATTTCGACAAGCGATCCGCTGCCAACTTTTTTTCGAAGTCTGTTTCTGCGCGATTATAGTATCGGTAGTGCTCGTATAGATCTGATGTAGGCATTGCTGCAGGTTCCTCTACGGCAAAGAGTGAGCCGCTTTGCAAACAGTGCCGGGCACAATCAGCAAAGCAGAACAAACACAACATAAATGGCGTGATGCCATATATGGTGCGCTAGAACCGAGCTCTCCGCTTACGCGGAAATATGATTAGTAAGATTTGATCTGATAAAGGGTCGGGGGGTTTTTAGCTCGGTAGTCGTTTTTGACAATAAATATCTGAACGACCGAACCAAACTGTACGCCCATTCAGCCTGCTTGTCAAGTGAAAATCGTCAGCCTGTGCATTCACACAGTTTTTGATCATCAGGTATATTTGGACTGGAGCGATTGGGGTCTAAGTTTAGAAAAGCGTCTCCAAAGGGGAGATTTTGTCGAGCAACTCGAGACGAATTATTTCTGTCGCCGTCATTTTTACCGCCATTTGTTTGCCCGTCGGTGAGCCCAGTTTGGCCGCGTCGGAACAACAATTCGTCGAGAGCACGCGCGCCGGTCTCGCCGCTCTGGACAACAATAATTTTGCCGAAGCCGAGAAACAATTGAAAGCAGCGATGGAAACCGCAAAGCTCTCGAAGTCACCAAAATACGGTGAGTACACCAAGAGTTTGATCAATCTTGGATTGCTTTACGAGAAGAAAAAGGAATCAAGCCAGGCGGAAGGGTACTTTCTCGAAGCGGAGAAAAATTACAAAGAGGCGTTCGGCGAAAAGAGTCTCGAAGCCGCCGTCGGCAATCAATACCTCGGTAATCTTTATCGCAAGACCGGACGATATGCAACCGCGATCAAGCACTACGAAAAAACCAAAGAAGTCCGCGAGGTTGCTGCCCCGAATCATCCGGACCTCGCTGACACGCTGGCTGGTCTGGCGGAATGCAAAGCTAAAACGAGCGCCAGGGACGAGTCCATTCCTCTTATGCAAAAGGTGATTTCAATTCGTGAAACAGCCTTTGGCAAAAACAGTGGCAGAGTTATCAAAAGCAGATTGATGCTGGCCAGCCTCTACGAACAGCTCGGCAAGCCGAAATTGGCCGCGCCTGCGTACCAAACCGTAATCGATCTGGGCGGACCGACAGAAGCGAAAAGTGGAGTCGCGTTCGAGCGCCTTGCCGCAATACATGACAGCGCAGGGCGCGTGGATAAAGCAGATCAGTGTTATAAACTAGCACTGAAAGCGCGCGAGCTGCATCCTGGAAGTGGTGGCGCTGATCTAAATAATTGCGTGAAACTATATTCGACGTTTCTCAAAGGCACCAACAAGGCTGATGCGGCCAAGCAGCTTGAAGCTCGTTTTGCGAAGAAGCCGGTTAAATAGGGCGAAGGCCTAATGACCGCGGAAAACAAAAAATGCGCCTGCTGCAAGAATCACAACAACTATAATCATCGCGAAATTCATGACCGCTCGTGACTCGATTTCCTTAGAGTCAGTTACCATGCGCTTCATCGAAGACAAATTTGTTTTGCTGACGGTCGGATGCTGAGCTTTTTGCATCTCCAAAGTTTCTCGAACTCTAGTGCGTTCTGCTTCTAGTTTTGCATCCGCTTCGGCTTGTGCAGCTTCCTTAGACATTATGCGCGTGATCACATCAGGCAGCTGGTCATTCCATGTTTTGGAATCCAGAAAATCTACCGCACCCATTTGCATGGACGTTTTAACGAGCGCACCATTCAATTCATCGTTGCTTACAAGGTAGTAAACGCTTGGGAATTGAGTCTTCAGCACGCTCAAAAGTTTGATCACCTGTTCCGGATTTGGAGTCAATTCAATCCAGACAAGCTTGGGTTCCGTTTCGCGAATCTTTTCGATACTGTCTTGGGTAGATGTAGTACCTAACAACGACATCGACTGATTGGCGCCGACCAGCGCTTCAATCTGAGCTTGTTTTTCTTTGCCCGCGTCACAAACGACAAGTGTTGATAGTGCCAACGCTCTAGTCTCCAGGAAGTCGATTTATCATATATCATTTTTCAGCCAGTTTTCATCCGCCAAGTGGGTTGTCTTTTGCCTTGGCTTTCGTTTCAACTCCTGACATTCTGATAACATACCCCGGTAGAGTCTGTCCGGTGTGGATAGTCTTCAGCGTCGGGGTCGTAGTGAGCGCTTCCTGCGGGTACAATTCAATCGAGATAGTCCGGGGATGACCTTTGTCCGGCGAGAAGTCATTAATCACCAAGGAATTCATCGATGAAGCCATCGATGTGTTACGCGAGGGGAGAAAGCTCAGGCGCAAGGTGCCGCCCCGCGGACAGATTCTCATTGAACAGCAGTTGCCGTATATCTGTGTTTATCGTCAGCGAACGCAATGGGACGATTGGGGAACCGACAAGCTAGTCGCCGGGAGCTCCTCGTTTCTGCTGGCGACCGCCAAGAAAAACGAATATGACGGCTTGTCCACGCTTCTCCAGAAGGTTGCCGGCGAATTGACCGCCTGCTTCGGAACGTTTCTGATTGTGGAAATCTGGAGCGGTCCTGATGTTGCCATCGACGATAACAATCCGCTCGGTCGGCCTGCGTTTCGTATCCATCATTTAAAATCGCAGTCTGTTCAATCTTACATGCAGATTCTCGCCAAGCAGCTCAGTCTCTTGAAAGTTTCGGATCGTGAAAGTGTCGTGACCATGAATGCTGTCGACAAAGTGGCACCGCCCGGATTGCGATCGATTATTCCAAGTGAGATAGCGACCGCAAATAACATTCATTTGATCGGTATCGAAGTGGCTCCGATTTATCGAGATGCCGCGAAGAAGAGCCATTTCCCGGCTATCTTGAAGGAACTCGACACGCGCGTCACCACTGTTCTTGAAAAAGTATTTTTTGAATTTCTGAAAAAAGAAACGACTATCTGCCCACCAAACTACATGTCACTCGGTCGTCGCAGCATCGTACATTCGGTGTGGCAAATCGACCGAATCATCGCTGAGGTAGGCAACATCGTTGACTTCCTCCTGTTGGTGACGCCGACAAATACTGGCGAAGCGTTTGAGGAATTTAAAAAGAAACGATTTCAAAAAATGCCGGAATTCGCATATCATTCCATTCCGTTCGATCCGGTGACGTTGAAGAGACAGCTGTACAAAGCGCCTGTAGAGCGGATCGAAGATCCAACGTTGTCGCAACTTTTTCGCGATCAGCAGCAAGACATCGACAGCCGGATCACGATGGTGGCAGAACGCGGATCGCGAAGATTTCTTTATTCGAGTTTGCAACTTTACGATGGACCGGATGCAGAGCTGGTCGCGCTAGCTGAAGAGATTCTTGTGAAGTTTCCGGAGCGAAGTAAAGGCGAATCGATCAAACATCTTCTCACGGCCGAAGAATTCGCCGCGCGCGCAGAAACAGAACTTTCTTATTATCGAACGCAATGTCCTGATCTAAGCAGCCGAGTCGAGGTGCGTGATGATGTGCCCGGGGTGCTGGTTTCGCAAGGTAATTTGTTAATCGGCAAAGGCAGAAAAATTTTCGAAGGGCGCGCCGAAGCGCTGCTCAGTCACGAAGTTGGCACGCATATTCTGACCAACTACAACGGTAATTTGCAGCCGTTTAAACAATTGAGCGCCGGCTTGCCGGGCTACGATCAGCTCCAGGAGTCGCTTGCTGTGCTTGCTGAATTTTTCGTCGGCGGATTGAGTAATCGTCGGATGCGCACACTCGCGGCGCGAGTTCTTGCCGTGAGCTGGCTTATCGATGGCGCGGATTTTGTCGAAGTTTTTAATCGGCTCGTGAATAAGTACGAATTTCACCACGACCTTGCTTTCACTGTCACCATGCGGGTTTATCGTTCCGGTGGCTTCACTAAAGATGTTGTTTATCTCAGAGGTCTTGTGCAACTACTGAAGGAATTGCAGAACGGTTTGCAATTGGATTTGCTCTTCATGGGCAAATTTGGAATCGATCATTTGCCGATTGTTCGTGAGTTGATGTGGAGAAAAATTCTTGTGCCAGCCAAGATGCGGCCTTATTATCTGCAAATTCCGGCAGCGCAAAAGCGATTAGAGAGAGTTAGAAAAGGCATGACCGTAATGGACCTTGTTAGCAAACAATGAACGAAGACACGATCCGAGAAGGCAATCGCAATTTTTCGTTCGCGATGATTGCGCTCGAAAACGGCGACTTTGCAAAGTCGGAGCGCCTGCTTCGAGAGACAGTCGCCATGATGGGAAGCACGCATCCGGTCGCGATGTTGGCGATGAAAACTTTGGGCGGTATCGCAAGCGAGCAAAAACGATTTGACGACGCGCTTCAGGTGTCGCTCGACCTGCTTGATGCGCAAATCTCCACCTTTGGTGTCAATCATGCTGAAACATCGAGGACGGTCAACACTATCCTCGATATGTGCAAGGACCTGGGCAAAGATCAAATCGCTGAAGACATCGCAACGTTAGTGAAGAAGGCATCTGAAGTCGAGAAAACAAAAACGACCCAGAGTCTGCAACGTCTTCGTGGTGGCGTCGAAGATCCGGAGTTTAAGAAGAATTCGCCAGGTAATAAGATTGGTCGCTTTATCGATTCTGTTCTTGCGAAACTGTTCAAGAAGAGCTGACTATCATTGGCGTTGCGCTCGTGCACCGAATCACTGGAATAATGAACCCGCGCATCGGTGAACTGCGGGCAAGGTTCAGGTTAGCGGCTGTGCACACCGAATGAGACTCTGCCGGCGGACTGTCAATCTTCGAATTCGATACGATTCGGAAGGAAGACATCTTTAAATTTCGCAGTCTCCAAATCGGCTTCAGCATTGCCATCTTGTTTCATCTTATGGAAACAGTAAGCGCGCGCGAGATAGTATCCGGCAATATTGGGATTGTCTACAATCACGCCTTTAAGCTCTTGCATAGCGCTTCCCCACTTGCCGAGTTGAATCATCACCTTGGCTTTGCGGAATGCATATTCAGGATCGCTGTGGTGCGTTGCCAACGCCTGGCATGCGTTCGCATAGGCTTGGTGCGGATCTGCAGCATTTGAGAAATACGCTACGTTCAATTTCAAAACTTCAGTCGCCTTTGTCATGATCGCTTTCGGTTCAGACGGTGGTCTCGTCGTCGTCGTGGCAACCATGGCGACCTTTGGAGCTTCTACTACCGCCACTGCCGGTGTTGGTTTTGTGCTGTCAGGTTCTAAATCAAAAATCACTGATTCTGGAATTGGTCCGGCGGCTGATGGTTTCACAGCTAAAATGAGTTTCTCACCACTCCATTTGCTACGAATAACCGGTGTCTGCCGAATGCCCGGATAGTCCTGCCGCACTTCGTCTTGAACGGAGCTCGTCACCGATGAAAACGCTTCGTCGATGCTGGTTTCCTCTCCTTTAGAACGCAGACCATCGAGCAACTGTCTTGTGAAGACGCCATTTTTATAACGTTTCGATTCCCATGATTGTTGATCTGGTTCACTGGAGCAAATCACCATTTGTCCTGTGCCTATAGCCAGAGCGTCCGTGTCGAAGTTTCCGACGCGGTGGATGCCTTTAGCGGCGGTGCCACCACTGTGACAAGCGTCGAGCACGAGCAACACGCGCTTCGCGTCAACGCGTTCTTTGAGATCGCGCGTCATCGCTTGCATCTCGATGCCGGTGGCGAACAATTCGTTCGGTTCTGTGTCATATGCGACGATGAAGTTTTTGCCCATCTTGTCGAGCTGTGCCGGACTGCCGTGAGTAGAGAAGAATAAAACGATCATGTCGTCAGGGCGCGCAACACGACCGAGAAACATGTTGTCCAGTTCGGAAAGAATTCTGCGTCGCGTTGCTTTTTCATCGGTGATCAATCTGACGTGATCGGGCGCGAAGTTCGCTTCCTTGATCAAATAATCATAAAAATCTCTGGCGTCCTTGGCTGAATACTTAAGAGAAGGAACGTTTGGTTTTTCAAACTTGCTTATGCCGACAACGATTGCCCATTTGTCATGGACCGGCTGCGATGCTGCTTGTGCGACCGCGGATTGCGCTGTTGTTGGAGCGTCAGATGACTGAGCGTTCACCGGTTGGGTGAAACTGACCTGTGCTACCAAAAGCAGTGCAGCCATTATTGCGTTTATCGTCTGTTTCATACAAGCACACTCATGAAAAAATTCTCGGCGTGTTTCCTAATTACAATCTTCCACTCAGCGGGGTCAATTTGTCGCTTTTCCGACACAGGATCGTAATCCATTTTTTACGCCAGACAGCTGGCAATTAGGGGGATTCGATTGTTGTTCGGAAAAGCGCAGAGGGCTTGGTTTCATCGTCAGTATCAGAAACCGTGAGCAGATCCAAGTGGCCGTTTTGGACAGCAACGCTGACGCCTTCCAGTTTGTGCCGACCGCGAATATTATGTATGTGAGTGATTCGTCCCTTCTCGTCCAAGATTCCGACGGCAGATCCAAGTGACGCCCCGTCGTCATAGGCGTTGTCGGAATCTTCGGCGGTGGCAAGGAACAGTGTACGTTTATCGGGCAGTGAAACCGCATCAGTGAATTGCAGGGGAACTTGATCGACGCTTCCGATTTTGTATTCTTCAAACTCAATGTCATCGCCGGCGCTGATAACGTGCGAATCATGCAGATCTTTGAGGAACTGATCGACATTCATTTGGATAACTGCGCTTTTCGATTTTCCTTTCGAGCCTCTGTGAAACAGCCGAACGAATTTGCTATCAACAATTGATCCTTCGATATTCAACTCTTCAATTTTTCCAGCCAACTTTTCTCTAAGTTGTGTGAAATCAATAGGCAGCGGGTTTGCAGACGGTTTGCGATCTTTGTCCAGCGGTATCAAAAGACCTTTGATTCGTTTCTTCTTTGACATAGACGGCACCGCCAGTAGTGCGCCATGTGGTGCGTACTCGTACGGCTCGAGAAGTGTCAGTGATTCTAAATCCGGTTTTGCTTTTTTGCGTTCTTTATAATCCAGTGCTAACGCGCCTGGCAGGAGGCGATACCAGTTGCCCGGTTTGTCTCCTGGAAATTCGAAGACGGCTAGATGCAGTTCGTCATCGGCGACGGTATAAAGTCGATTATCTATTTTGACTAAACCGCTGGCAGCATAAACGTACGCCGGTCTGTTTTGTGCAGACGGTGCAATATCAAGAGTTCGAATTTTGGTGAGTTCTAGCATCGGCAAATTATACAGCCGGATCGAACATGAAGTTAGATCTACTTGATAGACTAGGCTTTGTCGACGGAGACGAATATGAAACCGCGCCTGAGTCTGTGGCAAATCTGGAACATGAATTTCGGATTTTTAGGCATCCAATTTGGTTGGGGCTTGCAGCTTGCCAATATGAGCGCGATTTACACGAAGCTCGGTGCAGATCCGGACAAAATTCCGATCCTCTGGTTGGCTGGTCCGATGACGGGACTGCTTGTGCAACCTTTCATCGGCGCGATGAGCGACAGAACGTGGAACAGGCTTGGCCGTCGGCGACCGTATTTCTTGACCGGTGCGATCCTGTCGAGTATTGCGCTGTGCTTGATGCCGGATTCTCCGTATTTGTGGTACGCCGCCAGTCTTTTGTGGATTCTTGATGCGTCCATCAATATAAGTATGGAACCGTTTCGCGCGTTCGTCGCCGACAAATTGAATCGCGAGCAGCGAACGTTCGGATTTATCATGCAAAGTTTTTTCATCGGCATTGGTGCCACCATGGCTAACGCCCTTCCGCGTATTTTCCGAGAAATGGGTGTGACGGGCGTCTCGGCCAATGGAATTCCGTTGACGGTACAATACTCATTTAGAATCGGCGCGGCCATGTTTCTAATTTGCGTGTTGTGGACTGTGTTCACTTCGAAAGAATATCCACCGGAAGACCTCGAAGAATTCAATCGAGAAAGGGCTAAACATAAGGGTTTGCCCGGACTGATTAAAGAGATTTGCGCAGAAATTCCTCAAGCTGTTCGTGACATGCCAAAGACGATGAAGCAACTTGCTTTCGTTCAGATCTTCACGTGGCTCGGTTTGTTTTGTATGTGGTTGTACTTCGGATTGATGTGCGCGTATCATGTTTTCAAAGCGCCAGATATGCGATCGGAACTGTTTGATCGCGGCGTGGAATGGGCGGGTTGGTGCTTCGCTGTTTATTCGATTGTTTGTTTTCTCGTCGCTTTTATTTTGCCGAAAATCGCAACTGCCACCAGTCGTAAAACAGTGCACTTTGTCTCGCTTTTGCTCGGTGGTCTGAGCTTGCTTTCCATCTATTGGATCACCGATGCGAACACTCTTCAGTGGGCGATGATCGGAGTTGGAATCGCGTGGGCGTCAATTCTATCGATGCCGTATGCCATCCTCTCCACAGCCTTACCGGCAAATCGCATGGGCGTTTATATGGGAGTTTTTAACTTCTTTATTGTGATACCAGAAATTCTCGCGTCGATATTATTGCAGCCGATCGTGAAACATGTGTTTCACAACAATCCGCTTTATGTCGTGATGATGGGCGGTGCGTCAATGGTGATTGCGGCATTCCTGGTGTTCGGCGTTGAAGATGTCGGCGGAAAAGAACTAGAGGAAGCGCAAGGCGCAGGTCATTGAGACCTATTTGTAACGGTCTGCTTGTTTTGAATACATCTTGAATGTTTAGAACACCGCTTGAATGTTTGGAACACCGAGTGTGCGGCGTTCCAACCTATCTGAGTGTAGCTCTGCCGCCACCGTTGAAGACGGTGTAGTCGAAGGTGAATGCGATGTCGACTTTGTCAGGTGCGCCTTTGGGAAGGTTGCCGAATGGACCGGCGTTTTTAATCGCGTCAGTGGCAGCCGTGTCAGCTAGCATCAGTCCTGATGATGTTTTCAATCGAACCGATGAAACTCTTCCTGAGCTGTTTAATTTGAACGCTACGATAATCTTTGCGCTTTCATTCCCGCGTGGAGGGAACCAGGCTTTTCGGATTTTCTTTTCCATCTCGGACAAATAAAGTCCGAAGTCCGCTTCATCAGCTTCTCCGCCGCCGCCGCCACCTTCTGATGGGGCACCGCCGGTGGAGGCAGACGGTTCGCCCGAGCCTTGTCCGCTGGCAGTATCGGCTGGTGGCGCAGCTGGTGCAGTCGGCGCAGCCGCGACTATAGGCGAATCTTTCACCACAGGTGGTGCTTCCGCTGGTTTTGCGACAGGTTTTTCTACGATCTTTTGAACTGGTTTCGGTTCTACCGGCTTCGGCGTTACCTTAGGCTGAGCCTTGGGTTTGGAAGGTTCCGGCATTGGACGTTCTTTTGGTGGAGGTGGCGGCTCTTCCAAAATTATGTCGATTACTGTGATTTGCTCGTCTGGTTTATTTGCAGCCACTGAGAAAGCGGTTGCCAGAAGAAGCAGCAGCACACAGCAGTGCATCAGGTACGAGCCGCCAAAGACGGGTGCGAATCGCACACCTTTAGCAGGCGGATACAGCGGATTGTTGGCACGGGTCGCGAATAAGTACGCGTCTTGCGCGACATAGAAAACGAACCAGGCGTAAAGAAATCCGAAGGTCAGAACCGCTGGATGGGTGACACTGAGCCCCAACGCCGCGCCGAGTTGTGTATTGAATGGAACGTGGAAATGAGTCGCCAGCTGTTGTATCAACGCTTGCATCGGACCGCCGAAGCATGCCGAAGCGACGAGGAACAGACTGACTGCGGAGGCCAAAAGAAAAATCAAGCCGCTCGAGGTTTGCCCGAGATAAAAGTGACCGAGCCCCGGCAGTAGCGATAAGCTCATTGCTCTGTTCGGATTTTTGCCCAATGGTTTGAATGCCTGTTCTGGGTAGGACGCGGCGTCTGTTTGGAGCTGACCATCGGGCGCAGACAATGTGTCTGCTGAATCCGGTCGAGGTGTGTCCAGAATTTTCATGGAAAGAGCGTTCGCGTAGGTCCCGTTGATATCCCCGTGAAGCCAGTAATTCTCGCATAGTTATAACGACTAGGAGATCTGAGCTTCCATTTCGACAAGGGCTTATAAACATTATCGTAGCAAAGAGTTTAGCATTGAATGCTAATCCAGTTATTGCGGTGCTTGGCAAGCGTTGCCAAACCCTTGCATGGATCGCAACTGGGAACAGGCTAACGGCGTGGATAAAAGTTTGATTAGCTAGCGTTACACTAGTCACGATGGGCACGAATGAACTTTTGAGATTCATTCAGTATATCGTTCTAGGACACTGGTGGCGCTTTTGCAGCTTCTTTCTCAGACGAACCGATCATAAGAGCGTAGTAGATCACCCCCGACACCGCGAGCCCTACGAACCAGGCATACTCGTACAAAATTTTGAGAGCCGGAATGAATGCTCCGATCCAGGCGAAAGCACAGCCGATCAACGTAGCTACGACCGCCTTCCAGTTCCAACCTTTCTTATAAGTGTAGGAGCCCTCTTCGACATAAAGGTCGGGAAGGTCGAGCCGGCGCTTACGGATCAGCCAGTAATCAACGATCAGGATGCCGGCAATCGAACCAAGACCGCCCGAGTAACCCTGCAACCAGGTGAAAATATACGCAGAGGCGTCAGAGAGCAAGCGCCAGGGCTGCATCATTATGCCGATTAAACCGGTGATCAAGCCACCTCTTTTGAAAGAGATGTATCGAGGAAAGGCATTGGCGAAATCATTAGCAGGTGAAACGACGTTGGCTGCTGTGTTGACGCAGAGTGATGCCAATACGATAGTGAACATCGCCAGAGTGACAATCCACTTCTCTTCGAAGTGAGCCACCAGTTTGACCGGATCCCAGAGCTCCGTCATCGGAATGCCCGGGAAAATAATAAAAGCGGCCGAGGTGATTAACACACCCATACCGGCATAGATTGTCATCGATAGAGGTAATGCCACCACTTGTCCGATGGTTTGTTCTTTTTGACTGCGGCCAAAACGAGTGAAGTCCGGCATGTTGAGCGACAAAGTTGCCCAGTAGCCAATCATCGCCGTAAGCGATGGAACGAAGACCGGCATGAACGAAGCGAAGTCGTTTAATTTAGGCGGCTGATTGAGAATGTGACCCAAACCGTTTGCTTTACTGACAGCCCAGCCAGCCAAAAGCGCCGTCATGATGAATACAAATGGTGCCGCCAGTCCCGCTAATTTTTTGACCTGGTCCATTCCGCGGTAGATAACCAGAATGTTCAGGGTCCAAAACAAAGCAAATGAGATCCAGGCAGACAGCGGGTATCCGCCGACATCGCTGTTCAGACTTGACCAACCAGGAATGATTTGTTTAAACAATAAATCAAGAGCTTGCCCACCAATCCAGGCTTGAATACCAAACCATCCGCATGCCACCAGAGCGCGCATGAGAGCCGGTAAGTTGGAACCATAGGTACCATAAGCCGCGCGCGCAAAAACTGGAAAAGGGATACCGTATTTGGTGCCAGGGTGTGAGTTTAAAAGAATAGGAATCAGAACAATAACGTTGCCGATAAAGATCGTGAGAAGCGCTTGCCACCAGCTCATTCCTTCGGCGATTAAACCGGACGCGAGCATATATGTCGTGATGCACGCCGACATACTCATCCATAGTGCGGCGAAATTGTATGAGGTCCAATTTCGGTCAGCTATAGGGACTGGCGCCAGATCATGGTTATAAAGAGGACTGGATTCGAGCAAAGCGGGGTCGACAATTTCGACTCGTCCGTCTTCGTAATGCTTCACTTCGTACATTTGTTGAGTCATGTGAACCTTGAAAACTAATTGTCGAATCAGCCATGTGGGGCGCCTTGTACAGGATACATGGTTAGATTACGTTTCAGATTGTTTGATGAATAAACTATCAATCAGTGCATATCCGGCGTTCGTTATATGATCGTCAGACTTCCTCCGCGTCGTTCGATGCCGTTGCGGAGAATCTACACGAAACTCGGCTCGGAGACTGCATGAACGTCGTATTCTTATCGCCTCACTTTCCGCCTAACTTCAGGCACTTCGTCACACAGTTGCAATTGCTTGGCGCAAATGTTCTTGGTCTGGCAGACGTGGCTTTCGACTCTGTGGACGCAGAAGTAAAAGAACAGCTCACCGAATACTTCAATGTGCTCGACATGCACAACTACGAGAACGTGCTCAAAGGCGTCGGATATTTTACGTACAAGTACGGAAAGATCGATCGCATCGATTCGCAAAATGAATATTGGCTCGAAACCGAAGCGCGATTGCGCTCCGACTTTAATGTGTTTGGCGTTAAGACCGAACAAATCGGAAGAATTAAACGCAAGACCGAGATGAAAGCAGTGTTTGAGAAGATCGGTTTAAAGCCTTCTCGCGGGCGGATTTGCCGAAATGAAAAAGAACTTCGTGCGTTGATCAAAGAAGTTGGTTTACCTGTGGTCGGCAAACCTGATATCGGAGTTGGTGCTGCCGCAACTTATAAAATTTCAGACGAAGCTTCCATCAAGCATTTCCTCGAAGATAAACCGCCTTGCGATTACATCATCGAAGAATTTCAATACGGACAAATCGTCACTTACGATGGATTAGTCGATCGCGAGGGCAAAATCGTATTCAATACTTCGCACCGATACAGCGGAGGAATCATGGATGTCGTCAACGATGATCTGCATGTCTACTACTGGAACGAACGCGAAATCGATCCACAAGTGAAAAAATTGGGACTGCAAATTCTCAAAGCGTTCGACGTCAAGGAAAGATTTTTCCATTTTGAATTTTTTGATAACGAAGGCGAGATTTCGCCACTAGAAGTAAACATGCGCCCGCCAGGCGGCTTGACGCTGGATATGTTCAACTTCGCTTATGATTTTGATTGTTACAAGCTCTGGGCCGAGTTGCTGGTCACTGGCGACTGCGAACGTTTTGACAAGCAACCTTATTATGTGATGTATGCGTCGCGCAAAGATCATATCAACTACAAACGATCTCACGAAGAAGTGCTCCACGAGCTGAAAGGCTTGCTGATCTATAACGAGCGTCTCGCCGATGTGTTTGCCCGCGCGATTGGAAATCATGGATACATTATGCGCCATGAAGAAATCGATCCGCTGCTGGAAGCGACTGCGTTGATTCACGAACTCGCGTAGAGCAACTAATTAATTAGCTGACTACGAACTAGCCGGCTAACGAACTTGCTGACTAACCAGCTGAGCAACTAAGCGGGCCTTGTCCCGAGTTTAGTTGAAAAGTTTGGTGATCCCCTCCAGGACTAGCCTGGTATGGTTTCGGTTGCAACACCAGAACCCAATTCAAGAGGATCAACCAATGAACAAATCATCGAACGTAAAG
>Ga0163149_10000048_pt1:0-60000 | contig 136008 bp, 123 predicted proteins | sample OliLakLV19MP5G1_FD_148604 | JGI IMG/M metagenome (GOLD analysis project Ga0163149, IMG submission 148604) | Freshwater microbial mat bacterial communities from Lake Vanda, McMurdo Dry Valleys, Antarctica - Oligotrophic Lake LV.19.MP5.G1 | ecosystem: Environmental > Aquatic >...
GCGGTGGCGGTTACGGCGGCGACCGTGGCGGCGGCGGCGGTGGCTATCGTGGCGGCGGCGGCGGCGGCGGATTTCGTGGCGGCGGCGGTGGCGGCGGCTTCGACCGCGGCGAGCGCGCGCCTCTCGGCCCCGAGCAGACCGGCGTGGTGAAATTCTTCAACGGCGCACGCGGCTTCGGCTTCGTGACCCCCGATGACGGCGGCGCGGACGTTTTCGTCCACATCTCCGCCGTCGAGCGCGCGGGCCTGCCCCCGCTCGAGGAAGGCCAGAAGATCCTCTTCCAGACCCTGCCCGATCCGAAGGGCAAGGGACCGAAGGCGGTCAATCTGAAGATGGTCGACTAGTCGATCACGCCTTCAGCAACGAATGAAAGACGGCCGGTTCCGAACAGGAGCCGGCCGTTCTTCTTTGCGGCGCTCTCGTTTCTCAGCTGCGCGCCACCCAAGGCGTCACACGGATCGCTAGCGCCGAGCCGAGTCCCAGCACCGCCATCGCCACCGCCACCAGCGCAAACAGCGCCCACAGCGGCGCCTCGGCCTGCAACAGGAACCAGCCGCCGATCGCCACCACCGCCAGACGCGCGCCCTGCGCGATGATCGGCCCCATCACCTTCCCCGCGCCCTGCGACGCGAAGTAGAGGCAAAGCCCGAGCCCGAAGAGCGGAAAGCCGAGACCCGCCACGCGCAAATATTCCCGCGTCACCGACAGCACGCGCTCGTCGCTGATGAAGAGCCGCCCCCACAGGTCAGGCGCGATCATCACGAGACCCGCGATCACCGCCAGCGCCACCGTCGCCAGCGTGCCTGCGGTCCACGCGACCTTGCGCGCACGCACCACATCGCCCGCGCCGATGGCGGCGCCGACCATCGGCACGCACGCGACGCCGACGGAAAACGCAATCGGAATAAGGAGAAATTCAAGCCGCGCGCCGATGCCGTAGCCCGCCAGCGCCTCCGCGCCGAAACGCGCGACGAGCGCCGTCACGATCATGATCGTCAGCACGGACTGGATTGGCGAGAGCGTCGCCGGCAGGCCCACACGCAGGATGTCGTTGAGGCGCGCGCGATCGAACTTCGCGGGATCGAGACGCAGCCGCACGCGACTGTTCGGCGCCCGCAGACGCAGGAGCAACAACACCGCCGCCACCGTGAACCCGACAACCTGCCCGGTCGCCACGCCGCCGATGCCGAGACGCGGGATCGGTCCGATGCCGAGGCCCAGCGCGCCGCCCACCGTGATTTGCAAAAGACCCGCAAGCAGAACGATGAGCGCCGGCCCCGCCATGTCCCCCGAGCCGCGCGAGACCGACGCCAGGCAGTTGGTCACCCAGATCGCGAAAATGCCGAGCGCGGCCACATGCGCATACGCCACCGCCGCTTCGAGCGCCGCGCCCTTGCCGCCGAGCAGGGCGAAGATCGACGGCCCCGCGAGCCAGATGATGATGGCAAAGCTCAAACCCGCAACGAGACCGATCACGGCCGATGCAAGCGCCAGCGCCTCCGCACGCGGCTGATCGCCGGCGCCGAGCGCGCGGCTCACGGCGCCCGAAATGCCCCCGCCCATGGCCCCCGCCGACATCATCTGCATGAGCATGATGACCGGAAACACCAGCGCCACGCCCGCCAGCGACGGCACGCCGAGGCGTCCGACATACGCGGTCTCCGCGATCGTGATGATGGCCGCCGAGCAGAGTGCGATGAGGTTGGGCGCCGACAGCGCGACGAGCGTCCTCAGGATCGGACCGTCCAGCAGCACGTTGCCCGATGGACGACGCGGCGCGGCCTCGGCTGTCACGTTCGCCATGTCGTGATGACCCTCGCGCCCCAAGGACGGAAAGCCCTTGTATGCACAAGTAGTCAGTCTAGGCGACCGGTCGCGCTGTCAATTCACGCTGGCTTCAGAGGCAGATCATGCCGCTACGGCATTCTCGCGCGTGGAAAGCCGCAGCACCGCGGCCGCGATCTCCTCGCGATCGGCCGGCTTCACGATGTGCTCGGACGCGCCGAGCGCCAAAGCCCGGTTTCGATCGTCGTCGATGGTGACCACGAGCACCGGCGTGCGCGGCCGCGACTGGCGGATCTCCGCGAGCACGTCCCAGCCTGAGCCGTCCGGCAGATGGATGTCGAGCACGACCACTTTCGGATCGAGTGCGCGGAAGGCCGCGATGCCGTCGGCGACGTTTGCGGCCATGCGCAGGTCGAAGGGCAGGTTCACCAGCGCGCGGCGGGTGAGATCGCGGGCGCTCGCTTCGTCCTCCACGATCAACACGCAGTCGCGCGACGTCGGCTGCAGCGCAGCGCCCACAGCCTCGGCGGCGATTCGCAGGGTGAACGTGGAGCCTTCACCCTGGACGCTGGTGAATGTCACGTCGCCGCCCATGAGTTCGGCGAGCCGCCGCGTGATCACGAGTCCGAGACCGGTGCCGTCCTGACGACGCGTGAGCGATTCATCGACCTGAGTGAATGGCTGGAAGAGGCGGCGCGCGTCTGCGGGGGATATGCCCATGCCCGTGTCGACGACCTCGAAGCAGATGCCGTCGAGCGTGCGTGTCGCGCGGAGTTCGATGCGGCCATCCTTCGTGAACTTGGCCGCGTTGCTGAGCAGGTTGAGCAGGCACTGGCCGAGCTTGCCGCCGTCCGTCAGCTTCGGCGAAATCACCTCGGGCATGGTCAGAACCAGCGCGTTGCCGTTGGCCTCCGCCATCGGGCGCACCTGGTCCATCACGTCGGCGACGAGCGCCTCGACATCGACCGGGCCGATGGCCAGATCCATGCGGCCGGCCTCGATCTTCGACAGATCGAGCACGTCGTTGATCAGGCCCAGCAGATGCCTTGCAGCCTTGCGGATACGATTGGCGTCGGCGGCGCCTTCGGTCTTGCCGTCGGCGTCGAGATCCTCCTCGAGGATTTCCGCATAGCCGATGACAGCGTTGAGCGGCGTGCGTAGCTCGTGGCTCATGTTGGCCATGAACTGCGACTTGGCCTTGTTCGCCTGCTCGGCGGCGACACGTTGGGCGCGGGTTGTTTCGAGATCGGACACGAGCTTGTTCTTGTCGTTCGCCGCCACAAAGCTCAGCAGCACGACCTGCGCCGAAACAATCGCCATGGTGATAGCCCCGCCCGTTTCCGGCGCGATGATGAAGGGCATTGTGATGGCGGCAAGCGCCGCCGGCGCAAGCGCTGCGAGGAAGAGCACGCGCACGCTTGAGAAGTAAACCATGGAGTGGATGACAGTGATTCCCAGGAACGCTGCGGCGACAAAGCCTGCGACCTTGCCGCCCGCCATCCAGGCCATCACCCAGCCGGCGCAATAGAGCGCCGAGCCGATGAAAGTTGCAGCCGCGCCGTAGCTTGCCGCGCGATCCGGTGAGTCGTCGATGAGCGACACCACGATCTTGTCGTAGACGAAGCGCGCGACTCGCGCGTCCCAGACCGCCACCAAACCCGCCCACACAAGCGCTGTCGGCCAGTCGATCCAGCGCGAGATCAGTACGGTGGCCAGCGCCAGCGCGGCGAGACGCCCGTAGAGGCCCGCCTTCTGTGCGTCCACGGCGAAGCGCAGTGCGACCGGGTCAACGCCCGGACCTAAGAAAAGTTGACGGAAATTCATGGGTTAGCCGCAGACCGTTCCTGAATGGCACAGCCCGACCTTACGCACGGCAAGGTGAATCAAATGCGGACGCGGATGACGAAATCGTCCAGAAATGGCAGCCTCGCGCCGCCCGGCGCCGCCGCCCCACGCCTATGGCTTCCGCCTCGCGTAAACACTATCTGAACGGCCCATGGCCTCCGCCGACAAACCCGATCTGCCCGACCTCGCGGACCTGCCGACCGCGGAGGACGCGCCGTCGGCGCCGAAGAAGGGCGTCGACGTCATCCGCGACGAGTTGACCCGCCTGCCCGCCAAGCCCGGCGTCTACCGGATGATCGGCGCGGAGGGCGAGGTTCTCTATGTGGGCAAAGCCAAGAGCCTGAAGGCGCGCGTGTCGAACTACGCGGCGGGCCGCGGGCACGGCAATCACATCGCGCGGATGATTTCGCAGACGCGCGCGATGGAGTTCATCGTCACCGCCACCGAGACGGAAGCGCTCCTTCTCGAAACAAACATGATCAAGCGCCTGCGTCCGCGTTTCAACGTGCTGATGCGCGACGACAAGAGCTTTCCCTACATCGCCATCCGCCGCGATCACGACATTCCCGCACTGCAGAAGCATCGCGGCGCGAAGAGTTTCAAGGGCGACTTCTTCGGACCGTTCGCGTCCGCCGGCGCCGTGAACCGCACGCTCAACACGTTGCAGAAAGCCTTCCTGCTGCGCTCATGCACCGACAGCACCTACAGCGCGCGCACACGGCCGTGCATGCTCTACCAGATCAAGCGCTGCTCGGCGCCGTGTACGGGCGAGATCGAGACGGGAGACTACGCGCGGCTCGTTGTGGATTCCGTCGACTTCCTCAGAGGCAAAAGCGTCGAGCTGCAGGATCGCCTCGCGTTGGAAATGCATGCGGCTTCGGAAGCGCTCGAATTCGAACAGGCCGCCCGCCTGCGCAACCGCATCCGCGCGCTGGCCTCGGTGCGAGCTGTGCAGGGCGTCAATGTCTCGACGTTCGCGGAGGCAGATGTGTTCGCCCTCCATTGCGAAGGTGGGCAATCGTGCATCCAGGTGTTTTTCTTCCGCGCTGGCCAGAACTGGGGAAACCGCGCCTATTTCCCCAAGCACGACCGCGAACTCGAACCCGCCGAAATTCTCGATGCCTTCCTCGCGCAGTTCTACGACGACAAGGAGCCGCCGAACCTCATCCTCGTGAGCCATGAGCCGCCGGGCTGGGAACTGCTGGAAGAAGCCTTCGCGCTGAAAGCCGGACGCCGCGTGGAAATCCGCCGCCCCGAGCGCGGCGAAAAGCGCGAGGTGATGGATCAGGCGATCCTCAATGCACGCGAAGCGCTGGGCCGGCGCATGGCCGAAAGCGCCAGCGTCGTGCGCCTGCTCGACGGCGTCGCCGACGCGTTCGGCATGTCCAAGGCGCCCGAGCGTATCGAGGTCTACGACAACAGCCACATCCAGGGCACGAACGCCGTCGGCGCGATGATCGTGGCGGGGCCGGAGGGTTTCCGGAAGAACCAGTACCGCAAGTACAACATGAAGGAGATCACGCCCGGCGACGACTACGCGATGATGCAGGCGATGATCCGGCGGCGTTTCGCGCGGCTGCTGCGCGAAGAAAACCCCTCTCCCGTCCCCACGGGAGAGGGACAGCAGTACGAAGTCCTGCAGGGTGAGGGCACGGTCGTGCAGAATGACCTTCCGTCGAAACGGGAGAGGGGTGACAGCGGCGGCGTCGATTTTTCCAAGCTCGAGGACGAAAAGGCAGAGTGGCCCGATCTCTTGCTCATCGACGGCGGCGAAGGCCAGCTCGATGCGGCGCTGACGGCGCTGCGGGAGCTGGGCGTCTCGAAAGAGGTCTGCGTCGTCGGCGTCGCCAAGGGCGTGGACCGCGACGCCGGCCGCGAACGCTTCTTCATGCGCGGCAAACCGCCCTTCCGGCTCGACGAGAAAAGCCCGGTCCTCTACTACCTCCAGCGCCTCCGGGACGAAGCGCACCGTTTCGCCATCGGCGCGCACCGGCAGAAACGCGCCGCCGACATCGGGAAGAATCCCCTCGACGAAATCGGCGGCGTGGGTCCATCACGCAAGAAGGCCCTTCTGGCGCGGTTCGGCTCGGCGCGCGGGGTGTCGCGGGCCGCGCTCGCGGAACTGGAAGCGGTCGAAGGCATCAACACGGAACTGGCGCGACGCATCCATGACTTCTTCCACAACAAACCCTGACGCGGCGAAGTCGTCCGTGCCCCCCTCCCAATTACCAATGGCGCTGACCATCGCGCGCTTCGTGGCGGCGCCGATTGTCGCGGGCCTGGTTTTTCTCGCCAGCCAGCTCCTCTACAGCGAGGGCCGCGACTGGACCGTCACGGTGCTGACGTTCGCGCTCGTCGTGTTCATCCTCGCTGCGCTCACCGACTGGCTCGACGGCGCGCTCGCACGCAAGCTGGATTCCGTTTCACCGCTCGGCGCAGCTCTTGATCACGCCGCGGACAAGGCGCTCACAACCGCAACGCTTTTCGCGCTTGGCGCCACCTTCCTGCCGCTCGACCTCACCATCGCCGCCGCATTACTCGTCACGCGCGACGTCGCCGTCGGCGGCTTGCGCGAGGGGCTGTCGCTGTCGGGCCGCGCGCTGCCCGTCGCTTCGCTCGGCAAGATCAAGACGGTCGTGACGATGACCGCCATCGGCGCCGCGATCACATTGCAGATCACGCGGCTCGTCATCGCTGATGGCGCAGTCGTCCAAGTTATCGAAGTCGTGACCCGCTTCACGCTCTGGAGCGCGGTGATCCTCGGCCTGTGGAGCGCGGTCGAATACTTCATCGCCGCCTTCAAGAAATAGCGGCGGCCTCGTCGATAGCCAAAATCAACTCCAGCGCAGCCAGCCCCTCTTCCCCCGTCACCGGCGGCCGCGCGGCCTTGCCTTCGATCACGTCGATCAGCGCCGAGACATTAGCGCCCAGCGGATCGCGCACCTTGTCGGCGAAGTCCGGATCGAGCTTGAACGGCGTCGTGTTCGAGAACGTGCGCGCGACGAAGTCCACATTCACTTCGCCGGAGGGATAGACGATCCGCATCACGCGCCGCCGTCCTTCAGCGACACGCGTCGCCGCAAGACGCACGACCGCGCCGCCGGGAAAGCGCATCTCGGAGTCAATCGTGTCGAAGAAATCGCTGCGCGTGATCGACCCCGTCGCGGACACCGATGATGGCGCCTCGCCGAGCAGCGTCATCGCGAGATCGGCGTCGTGGATCGAGAGGTCGAGCGTCACGCTCACATCGTCGCCGCGCCCCGTCCACGGGCCCTCGCGGCGCGCTTCGATCAGCGTCGGCTTCTCCGGCGCATCGAACAGCCCCATCGCCGCAAACACCAGTCGCTCCTGATGGCCGCAGGCGAGCTTCGCGCCCGACGCTTTCGCCGCCGCCAGCACGGCGCGCCCGTCTTCCCGCGTCACCGCGATCGGCTTTTCCACCAGCACATGCCTGCCCGCCGCCAGCGCCTGACGCGCCTGCTCTCCATGCGCCACGGCTGGCGTCGCGATGGTCACCATGTCCACGGCGCCGAGAAACGCAGCATAATCGTCGAACGCCGCGCCGCCGTGCTTGTCGGCGAGCGTCTGCGCGCGAGCCACGTCGATGTCGTAGATGGCGGCCAGCGTCGTGCGCGGCTCGGCGGCGTACTTGCCCGCATGGTTAGCGCCGAAAGCGCCGGCTCCGGCGACCCCGCCCCTCAGTTGTGCGTTCATGTTCATCATGCGCCTTTCGGCGCGTTCCATAGAGCGATATGCGCCTCATGGAAATCGGACGTCGCGGCGCAGGGGAAGACATAGATGAGCAGCTACGAAGCGCGGGAAGCCGCATGGGCCAAGCTGGAAGCGCACGCTGCGGATCTCGCCGGGACCCCGCTCAAGGCCCTCTTCGAGGCCGATCCCGAACGCGCCGCGCGCTTCACGAAGACCGTGGCGGGCGTCACCGTGGATCATAGCCGCCAGCGTCTCAACGGCGACACGCTGAAACTCTTCCTCGATCTCGGGAAGGCCGCCGACGTCGCCGGCCAAATCGCCGCGATGGGCAAGGGCGAGATCGTCAACCCGACCGAAGGGCGGGCCGCGCTGCACGTTGCACTGCGCGGTTCGGGATCGAACGTGGAGGCGCGCAGCACGGTGGATCGCACGCGCGGCGACGTGCAGGTGTTCGCGCACGAGATCACCTCCGGCAAACGGCGCGGCGCGGGCGGGCCGTTCACGTCCATCGTCCACATCGGCATCGGCGGTTCGGATCTCGGGCCCCGCTTTCTCTACGATGCGCTGAAGAGTTTTCGCCGCCCCGGCATGACGCTGCGCTTCGCCGCGAACGTGGACGGCGCGGAAATCGCCGATGCGTTGGAAGGCCTTGATCCCGCAACGACGCTCGTCGTGGTCGTCTCGAAGACCTTCACGACGCAGGAAACCATGGCGAACGCCGACGCCGCGCGCGCGTGGCTCATCGCGGCCGTCGGCGAAGCGAAGGCGAAGGATCATGTGGTCGCGGTGAGCGCGGCGCCTGAGCGCGCGGAGAAATGGGGCGCGGGCGCGGTGTTTCCATTCTGGGACTGGGTGGGCGGGCGCTATTCGCTGTGGTCCGCCGTCGGGCTCTCCTGCGAGATCGGCTTTGTGGACGGCGCGTTCCAGCAGCTGCTCGACGGCGCGGCGGAAATGGACGCGCATGTGTTCGAGACGGCGCTTGAGGACAACCTCGCCTTCCGCGCCGCGTGTTCGCAGAGCATGAACCGCCTCTACGGCATGAAGACCTACGCGCTCATCCCGTACGGACGGCGACTGCAATTGCTGCCGGCGTTCCTGCAGCAGCTCGAGATGGAATCGAACGGCAAGGGCGTCGACGCCGAAGGCCGCATATTGAAGCGCTCCGCTGCGGCGGTGACGTGGGGCGATGCAGGCACGAACGCGCAGCACTCGTTCCTCCAGCTCCTGCATCAAGGCCACGACGTGACGCCGGTGGAATTTCTCGTCATCGAGCGCGGCGGCGAAGGCCCGTCATCGCACCGCGCCATGCTGCTCGCCAACGTGCTCGCACAGGCGCAGGCGCTCTACGAAGGCAAGACCGAAGGCGCCGCAAAACAGGAAATGCTCGACAAGGGCGAAACGCCCGAACGCGCGAGCGCCCTCGCGCCGCACCGCGCGTTCCCCGGAGACCGCCCGTCGACGATGGTCGGTCTTGATGCGCTGACGCCGAAGACGCTCGGCGCGCTGCTGGCGTTCTACGAACACCGCACCGTGCTGCAGGCCTGGCTCGCGGGCGTGAACCCGTTCGACCAGTGGGGCGTGGAGCTTGGCAAGCAGATGGCGGCGGGCCTGCTACCGGCGCTGCAGGGCGGTGAAATTGCCGAGGTCGATCCCGCGACGAAAGCGTGGGTGGAGAAGCTCAAGTAGGGTGGATTTCGCTACGCTCAATCCACCCTACAATAACGTTACAACAACGCCTGCGCGGCCTCGACAATCGCGTCGGTCGTGATGCCGAAGTGCTGGTAGAGCGCCTTCGCGGGCGCAGACGCGCCGAAGCTCGACATGCCGACGAAGGCGCAGTTGTCGATCACGTCGCTCCAGCCCTGCGCGACGCCGGCTTCCACGACGATGCGCACTTCGGCGTCGCCGATGGTGGCGTGGACATAGTCCTCGTCCTGGTCGCGGAAGAGTTCGAGACAGGGCGCGGACACGACGCGCGTGGGCACGCCTTCCTTCTGCAGCTGCGCGCGGGCTTCCACAGCGAGCGCGACTTCCGTGCCGGTGGCGAACAGCGAGACTTTCGCGGCGCCGCCCTCGGCGGGCAGCAGCTCATAGAGACCGCGCGCCGTGCGGTTGTCTTTTGCGTCGTCGCGCAGGCCCGGCGTCGCCTGACGCGAGAGCGCGAGCGCGCTCGGCCCCTTCCGCTCCAGCGCAATCGCCCACGCTTCGGCCGCCTCCACGGCGTCGCACGGACGGAACACGCATAGCCCCGGAATGGCGCGCAGCGCCGCGAGGTGTTCCACCGGCTGGTGCGTGGGCCCGTCTTCGCCGAGGCCGATGCTGTCGTGCGTCAGCACGTGGATCACGCGCACGCCCATGAGCGCCGCCAGCCGGATCGCGGGGCGCGAATAATCGCTGAAGACGAGGAACGTCCCGCCATACGGCACGACGCCGCCATGCAGCGCCATGCCGTTCATCGCCGACGCCATGCCGTGCTCGCGCACGCCCCAGTGGACGTAGCGGCCCGCAGGCGTCTCCGGCAGGAACACTTCCGTGCCCTTGACCAGCGTGTTGTTCGAGCCGGTGAGATCAGCCGAACCGCCGACGAGTTCCGGCCAGTGCGGAAACACCGCATCGAGCGTGTGGCCCGACGAGGCGCGCGTCGCGACGCCCGGCTTTTCCGCCGCCATCTTCGCCGTGTGCGCGGCGAGCGCATCCTTCGCGGCTTTCGGCATTTCCCCGGAAAGCGCCGCCTCGAAAGCCGTCTTGTGCGCGGACTTCTTCAGCCGCGCATCCCAGCCCGAACGTGCATCCGCGCCCTTCGCGCCGATCGCCTTCCACGCCGTCGCGACGTCATCGGGAATTTCGAACGGCCCGTACGCCCAGCCGATTGCGGCCTTGGTCGCGGCGAGTTCTTCCGCGCCCAGCGCCTCGCCGTGCGCGGACTTCGTGCCCGCCTTTTTCGGCGCGCCGAACCCGATCACCGTCTTCACCGCGATCATCACCGGGCGGTCGCTTTGCGTGGCTTCAAGCAGCGCCTGCTTCACGGCGTCCGGATCGTGGCCGTCGCAGGCGAGCGTCTTCCAGCCGGCGGATTCGAAGCGCGCGCGCTGGTCGGTCGCATCCGCGGTGGACACCGCGCCGTCGATGCAGATCGAATTGTCGTCCCACAGCACGATCAGCTTTTCGAGACGGTGGCGGCCCGCGAGCGTGATCGCTTCCTGCGAAATGCCTTCCATCAGGCAGCCGTCGCCCGCGATCACCCAGGTGCGGTGATCGACGAGACCTTCGCCGAAGCGCGCGTTCAGCATGCGCTCCGCCATCGCCATGCCGACCGCGTTCGCAAGCCCCTGCCCCAGCGGGCCGGTCGTCGTCTCCACCCCTTCGGTGTGACCGTATTCGGGATGGCCCGGCGTCTTCGAGCCGAGCTGGCGGAAATTGCGGATGTCGTCGCGCGTCACATCCGCGTGGCCGGTCAGGTGCAACAGCGCGTAGAGCAGCATCGAGCCATGGCCCGCCGAGAGCACGAAGCGGTCGCGGTCGGCCCAGTGCGGCGCGCTTGCATCGAATTTCAGGAAATCGCGGAACAGCACGGTCGCTGCGTCGGCCATGCCCATGGGCATGCCGGGGTGGCCGGAATTGGCCTTCTCGACCGCATCCATTGCGAGGGCGCGGATCGCGTTGGCGAGGTGCTTGGTGTCCATGTCTCGTTCCCGACTCTTTCGCGCGTGGTATAGGCGACCGCCCGCGCCCGTCACGCGCGAATCGCCTCACCCGGAACGGAACTCATGCAGATCTTCATCGACAGCGCCGACACCGACGAACTCAAGGCATTGGCCGCCACGGGCCTCGTGGACGGGGTCACCACCAACCCCTCGCTCATCGCCAAGTCCGGCCGCCCCATTTTCCCGACGCTGAAGACCATCTGCGAGACGGTCTCCGGCCCCGTCAGCGCCGAATCGGTGGCGCTCGACCACGACGGCATGGTCGCGGAGGGGCGCAAGCTCATGGCGGTCGCGCCGAACATCGTCGTGAAGCTGCCGCTGACCTTCGAGGGCCTCAAGGCCTGCCGCACGCTGACCGAGGAACACGGCGCAAAGACCAACGTCACGCTCTGCTTTTCCGCCGTGCAGGCGCTGATGGCCGCGAAGGCCGGCGCGACCTTCATCTCCCCCTTCCTCGGCCGCCTCGACGACGGCGGCCAGGACGGCATGGAGCTCATCCGCGAGATCCGCGCGATCTACGACAATTACGGCTACGAAACGCAGGTGCTCTCGGCCTCCATCCGCACCGTCGGTCACGTCCGCGACGCAGCGCTCGCCGGCAGCGACTGCGCGACCATTCCGCCGAACATCTTCCGCGCTTTGTACAAACACGCGCTGACGGATCTGGGGCTGGAGGCGTTTTTGAAAGACTGGAAGGCGAGCGGGCAGGAGATATAGTCCCGCAGCAGTCGGGGCTCATGGGAGGGGAACATGCTCAGAAAATCGTTGTTGCTTGGGACTTTGTGTGCGCTGTCGGCCTGCGCAATGAACAGCGGAGTCACGAAAATCGGGCCCGAGACGTTTGTCGTCTCTCGGCAGGCCGCTACGGGCTTTTCGGGCCTCGGCACTCTAAAGCCGCAAGCGCTTGCCGAAGCCAATGCTCACTGCGAGAGCCTTGGGAAAGTTGTCCATGTCACTCGGACACAGGAGTCACGTCCGCCCTACATCGCGGGAAACTTCCCGCGCGCGGAGGTCGAATTTATGTGCCTTGCTACAGGCGATCCACGTCTCAATCGAAGCACCGAAACGACGACCAACTAGCCCTTAGAACTCGATCTCCACCGCGCACTTCACCTCATCCCCATCCGCCAGCTTCTCGCGCTTGCGCACATCCGCCTTCAGCGGCAGCAGGAATGCGTCTCGCTCCTTCGAGGGAAAGAGCGAGGTGGTCCACGTCGTCTTGCCGATGGTCGCGGCCACGCGCACCGAGCCGAAGCCCGGCGTTTTCGGAACGAGTGTGCGGATGGCTTTCGAGACATCGACCGGCAGCGTCACGAAGCGCCACGACGCCGGCGCGTCGGGTGATTTCCAGACCCAGACGCTGGATTTGAAGGTGTAGCGCATCGCTCCCTCTAACCCTTCTCCCCCGCGAGGGGGAGAAGGTGCCCCGGAGGGGCGGATGAGGGGGGTTCCACGCGATTGGCCGCAACAGCCGATTTCATCCTGCCCGACACCCCCTCATCCGACGGCTTCGCCGCCACTTCTCCCCCTCGCGGGGGAGAAGGGACAATTTCCATCACTTAAGCCATAAATGAAGTTTTTATTGCGCCGCCGGCGCATCCGTGAATACTTAAGCAGATGACTAAGCAATCCGCCGCCCTTTCGCGCACGTTCGCAGCCCTCGCCGATCCCACGCGGCGGCGCATCGTGGAGCGGCTGTCGCGGGGGCGCATGAGCGTCAGCGAGATTGCCAAGCCGCTCGCCATGTCGCTGCCGGCGGTGGTGCAGCATCTGGCGGTGCTGGAGGAGAGTGGACTGATAAAAAGCGAGAAGGTCGGTCGGGTCCGGACCTGCTGGATCGATCCTAGGGCGATCGGCGCCGCAAGGTCGTGGCTCGGCAAGCAGGCGGATGTCTGGAATGCGCGCTTCGACAGGATGGACGCGCTTCTGGAAGGCAGGGAGACGAAAGATGAATGAGACGCTGGACCTGGAAATCTCGCGCTTCGTGAACGCGCCGCGCAAGAAGGTGTGGCAGGCGTGGACGGATCCGGAAATTCTCAAACTGTGGTGGTGTCCGAAACCGTGGGTGACGGAAGTGCGCGCGTTCGACCTGCGCCCCGGCGGCGCGTTCCACACCTGGATGACCGGCCCGCTGCCCGACGGCACGACCGGCGAAAGCGACAATCCGGGCGTGTTCCTCGAAATCATCCCCGAGCGCAAACTCGTCGGCACGTCCATGTTGCTAGAGGGCTGGCGACCGGCCGCGCCGTGGATCGGCATCACGTCCATCTTCTCGATGGAGGACGAAGGCGACGGCACGCGCTACGTCGCGCGCTGCCTGCACCAGAACGCCGAGGGCGCGAAAAAGCACGTGGAGATGGGATTCTACGACGGCTGGGGCACGTGCATCACGCAGCTGGAAGAGGTTGCGCGGGGGTTGTGAGATTTGCCGTCCCTTCTCCCCCGTGAGGGGGAGAAGTGGCCGCGAAGCGGTCGGATGAGGGGGCGTCCGGCAGATTGGCCGCAACAGCTGATTTCATCCTGATACTCGCCCCCTCATCCGTCGACTTCGTCGACACCTTCTCCCCCTCGCGGGGGCGAAGGGAGGTAGGAAGCCCCTAACAATCCCTCCACAATCGCGAGATCGCGCCATGCGCGCCAACGCGACTGCAGAAAAATCACGCAAAATATCCGACCGGGTAAAAACCGCTCCGATACTTCTCCCACGTCGCGCCGGGATGGTCCCGTCGCCACGAAGAGGAGAGCAACAGATGCAAGTCGTCCGACCGTTACGTCACCGCCGCGAAGCCTACGCCGCCGCTGCGCGCGATCTGCATCTGTGGTTGTTGCAGGTTGTTGCGTGGCTGATGCAGCACATCCGCCTGCCGCGTGCATGGCGTCTTGAGTTTCAGGCCGACATTCGCACCGCGCGGCGCGACATACGCCGCCTCATCTTCCTGTCGATGTGTTCGCGCCTGACGTTTCCCGTCGGCAGATCGAACCTCACGCGCCGACCGAACGGCGTCCTCGGCTATCGGCGCCGCCACGCACGCATCGTGCATGCGTTCACGCGCGGTATTCCGCTGCGGACGGTCGCTGACATGCGCGACGCGCTCGCCAATTTCGACAAAGTGGTGAAGTGCGCCATCGCGCGGCTGCCCAAGAACGGCGCCGTGCCCGGCGCCATCGTTGCGGTGATCGCCGTGGTGATTGCATCGAGCACATCTGCTCTCGCACCTGCCGCCGAAGCCGCAGACACGTCATAGCTGCTAAACAGGAACGCGGCCTATGGCCCGCACACTTTTCGAGTGAGCGCGCGAGATTCCTCGGAGTCTGGCGGCGCCGGCGTGCGCGCCGCGCTAAATCTTCTCGCTGACCTTGATCGCGATCTTGCAGCCGAACTTGATGGCGCCGCTCAGAAGGCCGTAGCCCGGCGCATTCTTCGCGCCTTCGACAATGGCGGTATCGCGGTGCTCGAGCTCTTCGAGGCGGAATTTTTCGACGACGCCCTTCAGCTCCGCATCGACGCCGTCGAGCGCCTTGGCCTGTTGGGCGTAGTGCTCCTCGATCGCCTCTTCCACCGCCGCGGTGCACGCATGCGCGGCCTTCTCGCCCATCAGCGCGGTCGCGGCGCCCAGGCCGAAACCCATGACGCGCCAGAGCGGCGCCAACGCCGTCGGCCGCACGCCGCGTTCGAAGATCATGCGATCGAAGGTGTCGAGGTGGTTCTGTTCGCCGGCTTCCATTTCAGCGACGAGATCGGCGACGCGATCCTTGCCGGTCTGGTTGCGGAACACCGCGAGCTGGCCGCGATAGATCTGCACCGCGCCGTACTCGCCGGCGTGATCGACGCGGATCATTTCATGGAGGCGCTTGTCGACGCCGCCGTCGCCGGGGAAATGCGGACGCTCTCGGGCAATCATGATTCAGTCTCTCGCTGGACGAACGACGGGAAGCGCGGCTGCGAAAAAGCTGAACACCGCGAGCGCCAGCGAGATGATGGCGTTCCAGCCGGCCATGGACAAGGTCGTCACCGGATCGCGCCAGGCGGCCTCGTCGCAGGCCACCGCGATGATGCGGCGGTTGAGGGCGGCGTCGAGATCGCCGCTGAAATCCCCGGTCGAGCTGCACGCAGGCGGGCCGGGCCAGAATTTCCACTCGACGCCCGCATGGTAGAGCGCCACCCCCGCCCCCGCGAGGAAGGCCACGCCCAGCAAGGCCGCGATCGCACGGGGCAGATACGGGTTCTTCCAGAAGCGCAGCAGGACGAGCCCGCCGACCGCGATGCCGATGGCGCCCCAGTAGACCTCGCGCTGGCGCAGACACAGCGAACACGGGCTGTAGCCTGCCGCCTCAAACGCGTGCGCGCCTGCGAGCATCGCCGCCGAGGCGACGAGGGCGAGGACCGGCCAGTGGGTGCGTGCGGCGGCGATCAAGCTCATCTTCCGACCCTACGCCAACTCTGGCCGTGCACGTGCTGCGGCGGCTTGCCTCAACGTCTAGTGGAGCATCGACGCGGCGATGACCCCGCCGATAATCACCACCGCGAGTATGGCGGTCACGAGGCCGATCCGCTTCTCGATGACCGGCGCGAGCGCAGGGCCGAACTTCTGGAAGATCCACGCCACACCGAAAAACCGGATGCCCCGGGTCACGGCGGACGCGACGATGAACACCGGGATCGAGAACTGCATCGCGCCGGAGATGATCGTCACGAGCTTGTAGGGGATGGGCGTCAGCCCCTTGATGAAGATGAACCACACGCCGTACTGGTCATAGACCTTGCGCAGGTCCGCTTCCTTCCCGCCGTAGCCGAAGAGGCCAATGATCCACTGTCCGATCGTCTCGAACAGATAATATCCGATCGCGTAGCCGAGCATGCCGCCGACCACCGACGCGATCGTGCAGATGAGCGCATAGCGGGCCCAACGCTCCGGGCGGGCCGTGGCCATGGGCCCGAGCATGATGTCCGGCGGCAGCGGGAAGAACGAGGCTTCCGCGAAGGAGACGATAGCGAGCGCAGGCTCGGCCTTCGGTCCGGCGGCCAGTTCGAGAAGCTTCTGATAGGCGCGTCTGAGCATGGCGGGCGCATAGACTGCATCGTCCGTGCCGTCCATGCGGCGTCAGGCGCTCTCCGGCAGGCGGACGAACATGTCCCTAAAATGCGGCCCGAGGGTCGTGTTCCCGGGCGCGTGGCGTGCCAGCCAAGCTTCGAGCCGCTTCTGGAAACCTTCGAGATCGGCCACGGCCTTCGCCAGCGCGGCGGCGATCTCAACGTAGGACACGCGAACGTGTTCGCTGGTCGTCGGGCGGTCGTTCTCGGCGCCGCCGTCAAGATAGATCACGGCCGCGTCCGCGTTCGTGGCCACCCACGGCGCCGGATCATGGCCCATCCAGGGGGTCAGCGCGCCCGGTTCGAGGCCCTCCCAGCCCCGCCAGTCCGACAGGACGCCACAGCAGCTCGGCTCCAGCACGAAATCGCCATGGCGAACGCGCAGACCGCCATCGACCGTGAACGGCTCCGCCACGCCGAGCAGTTCGACCGTTTCGACGATAGACGCGCCGTCCGGCACATCGTTTTCTTTCGCGAGAATGGCCACCAGCAACGCGACCTCCGCGTCATCGCCGGCGCCGCTCAAAGCAAGCCATTGGCGCGCCGGATCTATCTTCGCCCACGCGAACGGCAGATCGCGGGACGGCATCGCGACGACCGGCTCCATGGACAACATGTGCGCAAACTCCCGAAGCCTTGCCTCCTCACTGGAGGCGCGATCACCCCGGAAACCGGATCAGATTTGACACCGCCGCCCTGCGCCCTTACCCGTCCCCGCCTTCATCCGGTCCGGCCGATTGGCGTAATTGGTAGCCGCGGCAGACTCAAAATCTGTTGCCCGCGAGGGCGTCTCGGTTCGAGTCCGAGATCGGCCACCAGACCGGAGAGATCATGCCGCGCACACGGCCGCCGCCATGAGGCGGGCGAGGCGGCGCACTGCGATGACGAAGTCGTCCTCGTCCTCCGCCTCCTGCATCGCCGCCTTGACGGAGGTGTGCACGATGACCGCTAGCGCATCGGCGTCGCCGTCCGCCGCCGCAAGGTCTATGGTTCCCGCCGCCGCCGCGTCTCTGAACCGTCGCGCCAGAAGCGCGCGAAAGCGACGGTCGAGGTCACGCGAGATTTCGGCGGTCAGCGTCTCGTCGGCGGCAAGTATTTCGGCGCCGTGCGGCGAAGCGTGCAACAGCCGGAACAGTTCGAGCTCCTTGCCCAGTATGGTCGCCTCGAGATTGGCGGGGAACGCCGCGCCGTCGCGCCAGCCACTTTCCGCCCCCGCCAGCGCCAAGTCGCGGAGCTGCTCGGCCAGCGACCGCAGCACATCCTGCTTGGACCGAAACCACAGGTAGAGCGCCGGACGAGAGACCCCCGCCTCGGCGGCGATGTCGGCCATAGACGCGCGCTTGAACCCGTAGCGGGCGAACACGTTGCGAGCCGCGTCGAGCAGGCGCGCGCGCTTGGCGGCGTCGGTGGCGTTTGACACAATATACCGATATTGTCCAAATGGCAGAATGAAGCAAGCGCCGTGGGGCGCGCCTGGAGACTAGCGATGAGCGAACGCGGCGTCGTCCTTGTTACGGGTGGGTCAGGCTACATCGCGGCCTTCTGCATCGCGCAGCTGATCCGGGAAGGCTGGCAGGTGCGGACCACGGTCCGCTCCCTCGCCCGCGAGGCGGAGGTCCGTCAGGCGCTCGGCACGCTGGTCGATCTCGGCGACAAGCTCAGCTTCGTCGCCGCCGATCTCACCTCGGACGCCGGATGGGCAGAAGCCGTCGCGGGATGCCGGTACGTCCAGCATGTGGCCTCGCCGCTGCCGTCGAGCGATCCCGAGAGCGACGACGAACTCGTGATCCCCGCACGCGACGGCGCGCTGCGCGTGCTGAAGGCGGCCCGCGACGCCGGCGTCAAGCGCGTAGTGATGACCGCGTCGGTGGCGTGCATCGCCTACGGTCGCGGCGGACGCGCGACGCCACACACCGAAGCGGACTGGTCGGACGAGACAAACCTCAAGGATACCGGTCCATACGAACGCTCCAAGACCATCGCCGAGCGCGCGGCGTGGGAGTGGCTGAAGCGCGACGGCGGGGCGCTCGAACTGACGACCGTCAATCCCGGCGCCGTGCTCGGACCTGTGTTCGGAAAGGACTTTTCGGCGTCGCTCGAGATCGTGAAGCTCATTCTTGAGGGCCGATTGCCGGCGTGTCCGCGCTTCGGCTTTCCCCTCGTCGACGTGCGCGATGTCGCCGATCTTCACTACCGCGCCATGCTCGCGCCGAATGCGGCTGGCGAGCGGTTCATCGCGGCCAACGGCTATTTCTGGATGAAGGATGTGGCGCAGGTGCTCAGGAATGGTCTGCCGGATCGCGCGAAGAAAATTCCAGCAGGCGAACTGCCGGACTTCGTGTTGCGCGTGTCGGCGATGTTCGGTCCCATCATCCGCGGGCGCCTCTTCGAATTGGGCAAGCACCGCGACGCATCGCCGGCGAAAAGCAAGGCGCAACTCGGCTGGGCGCCGCGCTCCGGCGAAGAAGCCATCATGGCGACGGCGCAAGACCTGATCCGGCTCAAGATCGTCTAGATTGAACCGAACCGCTGTTGGTGCATTGTCTTTCCGTAACAACATTGCGGAGGACGCGGCATGACGATTGAATCTCTACTCATCTGGCTTCTCATCGGCGCGGTTGCTGGCTGGCTTGCCGGCCTCGTGGTCAAAGGTGGCGGCTTCGGCCTCGTCGGCAATATCGTCGTGGGCATCCTGGGCGCCTTCATCGGCGGCTGGCTCTTCCCGCAGCTGGGCGTGAGCATCGGCGGCGGAATCGTCGATTCCATCCTCTTCGCCACCGGCGGCGCGATCGTGCTGCTCGTGGTGGCCAGCCTGTTCCGACGTGTCGCGTAAACCAGATATGAAGTGAATGAATCGCGCGGGCGTTCAGGCGCCCGCGCGATTTGTCACGAGGTCGTCCACGACGGCGGGATCCGCAAGCGTGGAGGTATCGCCGAGGCTGCCGAGATCGTTCTCGGCGATCTTGCGAAGAATGCGCCGCATGATCTTGCCGCTCCGCGTCTTCGGCAGGCCCGGCGCAAACTGGATGATATCCGGCGCCGCGATCGGTCCGATCTCCTTTCGCACCCAGCCGACAAGCTCCTTGCGCAGCTCCTCGGTCGGCGGCGCATCTAGATTCAGAGTGACGTAGGCGTAGATGCCCTGCCCCTTGATGTCGTGCCGAAAGCCGACGACCGCTGCCTCTGCAACGTCCTTGTGCGCGACCAGCGCACTCTCGACTTCCGCCGTACCCATGCGATGCCCGGACACGTTGATGACGTCGTCCACACGTCCCGTGATCCAATAGTACCCGTCCTCGTCGCGACGACAGCCGTCGCCGGTGAAATACATGCCGGGGTACGCGCTGAAATACGTATCGAAGAAGCGCCGATGGTCGCCGTACACGGTCCGCATCTGCCCCGGCCAGGAATCAAGCAGCACGAGATTGCCGCTTCCCGCGCCTTCGATGAAGCGTCCCTCCGCATCCACGAGCGCCGGCATGATGCCGAAGAACGGCCTGCTTGCGGAGCCTGGCTTCATTTCGGTGGCGCCCGGGAGATTGACGATGAGCGAAGCGCCTGTCTCGGTCTGCCACCATGTATCGACGATCGGGCAACGGCCATCGCCAACAACCCGATGGTACCAGAGCCACGCTTCCGGATTTATGGGTTCGCCCACCGTGCCGAGCAAGCGGAGCGATGCGCGCGACGTCGTCTTCACCGGGCCTTCGCCCTCGCGCATCAGCGAACGCAGCGCGGTCGGTGCGGTGTAGAAGATCGTCACCTTGTGCTTGTCGATCACTCCCCAGAAGCGCGACGACGTCGGGTAGTTCGGCACGCCCTCGAACATCACCGCCGTCGCGCCGTTCGCAAGCGGACCGTAAACAATATAGCTGTGGCCGGTGACCCAGCCCACATCCGCCGTGCACCAGTAGATGTCGTCTTCCTTCAGGTCGAAGACGTATTCGTGCGTCATCGCCGCATAGACGAGATAGCCGCCCGAGGTGTGCAGCACGCCCTTCGGCTTCCCCGTGGAGCCGGACGTGTAGAGGATGAACAGCGGATCCTCTGCGCCCATGGGCTCCGGCGCGCAGACGTCGGTGACGGCGCGTGCGGCTTCGTGAAACCACACGTCGCGCCCGGCTTGCATCAGACCATCAGCGCCGCCCGTGTGACGCACCACGACGACTTTCTCGACCGACGGCGCATGCGCCAGCGCCGCATCGACGTTGGCCTTCAGCGGAATTTTCTTCCCGCCGCGCACGCCTTCGTCGGCGGTGATGACGAGTTTTGAATCGCAGTCCTGGATGCGATTGGCGAGGCTGTCGGGCGAGAAGCCGCCGAACACCACCGAATGGATCGCGCCGATCCGCGCGCACGCCAGCATGGCGTAGGCGGCTTCCGGAATCATCGGCAGATAGATCGTGACGCGATCGCCCTTGCGCGCGCCCTGCGCCTTCAGGACGTTGGCCATCCTGCAGACTTCGCGGTGCAGTTCGCGGTAGGTGATCTTCTTCGAGCGCGCGGGATCGTCACCTTCCCAGATGATCGCGATCTTGTCGCCGCGCGTTTCCAGATGGCGATCGATGCAGTTGGCGGAAACGTTGAGCACGCCGTCGGCGTACCAGCGGATGCGGAAGTCCTTCTCCTCGAAGGAACAGTCCTTCACCTGCCGGTACGGTTCGATCCAGTCGAGACGCTGACCGTGATGGCCCCAGAACGCCTCTGCGTCATCGAGCGCGGCGGCGTGCATCGAGCGATAGCCCAAGTCATCGACGAGCGCCTGCGCGCGGAATGCCTCCGGCACGGGGATGATCGTCTCGGACATGGGTGCTCCCTTCGCAATCGCTGCGGGGGAGCATAGTAGGCCACCGCGCGCGGGTCACGCACGCGACAGGCGATACTAGCGCTGCTCTTCCTCGTCGCCGCCGATCGCGAGATCGTCGTCGGCGAACTCGTCGTCCTCGTCGAGATCCAGCATCGGCGCGTCGGCGTCGGCCACTTCCTCTTCGAGATCGGCTTCCTCTTCGGAGAAGCCTTCGGGAAGCGCGTCCGGGGATGTCGGTTCTTCCTCGCCGTCTTCGTCGAGCGCGGGCGCGACGGTGTCGCCTTCCGCATCGAGTTCCGGCGTGACTTCGACTTCGTCCTCGGAGCCGTCCTCCGTCTCGACGACGGGCTTTTCCTCTTCATCGTCATAGTTGGCGGCGGTCGCACGCGTGGCTTTCACCCGCTTCAACTTGACGACTTCATCCCCCGGATCGAACGACGTGCCACACTTCGGGCAGACCGCAGGACGCTTGGTCAGGTCGTAGAACTTCGCGGCGCAGTTCGGACACAACTGCTTCTCGCCCAGATCGGCTTTTGGCACCCACGGACTCCCGGATTTGGCGGCGCGAGCGCTTGCCACCTTAAGGGGCGCCTGTCAAAACCTTTGTACTCCCAAACAGCCCGCCCCTCAGGTCGCTGAGAAAGCCATCCGCATGCGTCTTGTCGCGCGCCCCTCCGGGCCGATCCGGGGACGGGTCCGGCCGCCGGGCGACAAATCCATCTCCCACCGCGCCCTGCTGTTCGGCGCGCTGGCCGAGGGGGTCACCGAAATCGACGGGCTGCTGGAGGGCGAGGACGTCCTGTGCACCGCCGCCGCCATGCGCGCCTTCGGCGCCGAGGTGACGCGGGACGACGCCGGGCGTTGGCGGGTGAGCGGTCGCGGCCGGGCGGGCTTTGCCCAACCGGCGGGGCCGATCGACTTCGGGAACTCGGGAACCGGCGTCCGGTTGACCATGGGGGCCGCCGCCGCCTTTCCGATCAGCGCGACCTACTCGGGCGATGCGAGCCTGTCGGGGCGGCCAATGCGCCGCATCCTCGATCCCCTCGCGTCGATGGGCGCCCGTTGGGAGGCGCGCGAAAACGGCCTGCTGCCCGCGACCGTCCACGGCGGCGCGCTCAAGGCCATCGACTACGCGTCCCCGCACGCTTCCGCGCAGATAAAGTCCGCCGTCCTGCTGGCCGGACTGGGCGCCGACGGAACAACCAGCGTCACCGAACCCCGCGCCTCGCGCGATCACACCGAGCGGATGCTCCGCGCCTTCGGGGCGTCCGTGGACGAAACCACCGGGGATGAGGGTCGCCACACGGCCCGCGTCGTCGGCGGCGCACGCCTGACGGGGCAGCGCGTCGTCGTCCCCGCCGATCCTTCCTCCGCCGCCTTCCTGATCGCGGCGGCGATGATCCGACCGAGTTCGGAATTGCGGCTGGACGATATCTGCCTCAACCATCTGCGGACGGGCTTCTTCGACACCGTCCACGACATGGGCGGCGTTCTTCCCGTGGAGGATTATCGGGTCGAGGGCGAAGAGCCCATGGGCGCATTCGATGTGCGCACGCCCGCAGGCTTGCGCGGCGTGTCGCCTCCCGAGAGCCGCGCCGCCTCGATGATCGACGAATACCCCATTCTCTCAGCGCTCGCGGCGTTTGCGGACGGCGAGACCACCCTGTCCGGCGCGGCGGAACTCCGGGTGAAGGAAAGCGATCGCATCGCGCTGATGGTGGAAGGCCTGCGGGCCTGCGGCGTGGACGCCGATGAACGCCCCGACGGCCTCGTGATCCGTGGCAAGGGCATGGGCGGCGTGCCGGGCGGCGCGACCGTGCGCACCCACGGCGACCACCGGATCGCCATGAGCTTCCTCATCCTCGGCCTCGGCGCGCAGAAGCCCGTCGTCGTCGAGGACGCCGAAATGATCGCCACCAGCTTTCCGGGCTTTGCGGACTTGATGCGCAGCCTCGGCGCGGACATCTCTGAGGCCACATGATCATCGCCATCGACGGCACCACGGCTTCCGGAAAAGGCACGCTCGCGCGCAAGGTGGCCGAGCGCTACGGGCTCAAGCGCCTCGACACCGGCGCGATCTATCGCGGCGTCGCGCTGGCCTTGATCGACGCCGGCATCGACCCGACCGACGCCGTGCAGGCGACGCTGGCGGCGGAAGCACTTGATCTCGAAGCCATCGACGAGAACCGCATTCGTTCCGGCCCTGTGGGCACCGCCGCCTCCATCGTCTCGGCTTTCCCGGCCGTGCGCGTCGCGCTGCTGGAGGCCCAGCGCCGCTTCGCGGCCGCCCCACAAGGCGCCGTACTCGATGGGCGCGACATCGGCACGGTCGTGTGCCCCACCGCCGACGTGAAGCTCTTCGTCACCGCCGACCTCGCGGTGCGGGCGGAACGGCGCTGGAAAGAGCTGCAGGCGCGGGGCGAATCGTCCACGCTCGCCCAGGTCGAGGCGGAGATCGCCGCGCGGGACAAACGTGACGCCGAAAGAGAGGTCGCGCCCTTGCGCCCGGCCCTTGACGCACACTTGCTCGACACCACCTCCCTCTCTATAGAGGCGGCGGCGGCGGTCGCGTGTCGGATAATCGACGCGGTCCTCGATCCATAAGGCGACATTCTGACGGCTTCGTCGGGATTTCGGGGGTCCGGAAGGCGATAACGCCTGCCGGCCCTGTTCGCGTTTTCCGCGCACCTTTCTGGTGACGTCAGGCCACCGCCAAAGCCTACCCCACAGGTCCCATCCCGGGGCCGAGACCGCCGGATTCAACCGGTTGGCCTTCACACGTCAGAGTCCGGAGTTTCCAGTTTGAACCAAACCGCCCTGAAAGGTCCCTCGCGCGACGATTTCGCGTCGATGCTGGACGAGAGCCTCACTGGTCGAGGCATTGTCGAAGGCCGGGTCGTCCCCGCCACCGTTGTCGCCATCGAGCATGACTTCGTGGTCGTCGATCTGGGTCTGAAGACGGAAGGGCGGATCCCGGTCCGCGAATTCATCGTCGATACCGAAAACGAAGCGCCCAAGGTCGGCGAAATCGTCGAGGTCTATCTCGATCGCATCGAGAACGCGCTGGGCGACGCCGTCGTCAGTCGCGAAAAGGCCCGCCGCGAAGAAGCGTGGACGCGCCTTGAAAAGAATTTCGCCAAGCAGGAGCCCGTCATGGGCGCCCTCGTTGGCCGCGTGAAGGGCGGCTTCACCGTCGATCTCGGCGGCGCCAACGCCTTCCTGCCCGGCAGCCAGGTCGATATCCGCCCCGTGCGCGACGTCGGCCCGCTCATGCACATCGTGCAACCCTTCGCGATCCTCAAGATGGACCGCGCGCGCGGCAACATCGTCGTCTCGCGTCGCGCCGTGCTCGAAGAAACCCGCGCGGCGGAACGCTCGGAAATCGTCGGCCAGCTGCAGGAAGGCGAAATCCGCGAAGGCGTGGTCAAGAACATCACCGACTACGGTGCGTTTGTGGATCTCGGCGGCATCGACGGCCTGCTGCATGTCACGGACATGAGCTGGAAGCGCGTATCGCACCCGTCGCAAGTTCTGAACGTCGGCGACACGGTGAAGGTGCAGGTCGTCAAGATCAATCCGGACACGCAACGCATCTCGCTCGGCATGAAGCAGCTGCAGTCCGATCCGTGGGATGGCGTCGACAAGAAGTACCCGATCGACGGCAAGTTCACGGGCCGCGTGACGAACATCACCGACTACGGCGCGTTCGTTGAACTCGAGCCCGGCGTTGAAGGCCTCGTCCACGTCTCGGAAATGAGCTGGACGAAGAAGAACGTGCACCCCGGCAAGATCATCTCCACCTCGCAGGAAGTGGACGTGATGATCCTGGATGTGGATGCCGACAAGCGCCGCATCTCGCTTGGCCTCAAGCAGGTCATGTCGAACCCGTGGGAACAGTTCATCGCCGATCACCCGGTGGGCTCCACCATCGAAGGCGAGGTCAAGAACATCACCGAGTTCGGTCTGTTCATCGGCCTCACGCCGGAACTGGACGGCATGGTCCACCTCTCCGACATCGCCTGGGACGCGCAGGGTGAAGAAGCCCTCGCCCGCCACAACAAGGGCGACATGGTGTCGGCGAAGGTTCTCGACGTCGACGTCGAGAAGGAACGCATCAGCCTCGGCATCAAGCAGGCGGCCAATGATCCGGTCGCCGGCGCCGAATACCGTCGTGGCCAGCAGATCACCGTGGAGATCATCGAGATCACCTCGGGCGGCATCGAGGTGGCCTTCGGCGAAGGCAACGCCATGCGCTCCTTCATCCGCAAGACCGACCTCTCCCGCGACCGCGCCGAGCAGCGCCCGGAACGCTACGCCGTGGGAGACCGCGTCGACGCCATGGTGACCACCTTCGACAAGGCCTCGCGCCGCGTGTCGCTGTCGGTCAAGGCGCTGGAAATGGCCGAGGACAAGGAAGCCATCGCGAAGTTCGGGTCCTCGGACTCGGGCGCCTCGCTCGGCGACATCCTTGGCGCGGCCCTCAAGGACGCCAGCAAGAACTGATCGCTCAGCAAGCGGGCAGACAGGACGGCCGGACCCTCGCGGGTCCGGCCGTTTCCGTTTGGATATTTTCTTTTTGGCGACAACACGTTGACGGACTCACCCGCCTCGGGTTTCCCTCTACCCGAGGGGAGGCGCCGATGCTGCGATCCGAACTCGTGACGCGCCTGCAGGATGAATATCCCGACATGCGGGCCCAGGATGTGGAGGCGATGGTCGAGGTCGTGCTCGACGAAATCGTGCGCGCGCTGGAAAAGGGCGATCGCGTGGAGCTGCGCGGTTTCGGCGCATTCTCCATTCGCCGCCGGGCCGCCCGTCAGGGCCGCAACCCGCGCACCGGCGCGACGGTGAAGGTCGCCGCCAAGAACGTCCCCTTCTTCAAGCCCGGCAAGGAACTGCGCGCGAAGGTCGACGTCGTGGCGAAGCCTGCGAAATCGGCCAAGAGCGCGAAGTCGGCAAAGGCCGCCAAGGCGGCGAAGACCGCGAAAACGGCCAAGGCCGCCAAGCAGACGAAACGCCGGGCCAAGTAACGCCCGTCCACGTGCGGCGGGTTGACCGACCCGGAAGACTCCGGCTCACAGTGACCCTCCTTTTCGCGCTAAGGCGCAGAAACCCGGTTCAGGAGTGGGCATGCTCAAGGAATTCCGCGATTTCGCCATGCGCGGCAATGTCGTCGACCTCGCCGTCGGCGTGATCATCGGCGCCGCCTTCGGCACCATCGTGTCGTCGCTGGTCGATGACCTGATCATGCCGCTCGTGGGCGCGGCCACAGGCGGGCTCGATTTCTCCAACTATTTCCTGCCGCTCTCCGACTCCGTCACGGCGGCGACACTCGATGAGGCGCGCAAAGAAGGCGCAGTGTTCGCTTACGGCAAGTTCCTCACGGCCGTGCTGAAGTTCATCATCGTCGCGTGGGTGCTCTTCCTCATCATCAAGGGCATGAACGCGATGAAGAAGAAGCAAGATGCGGCGCCCACCGCCCCGCCCGCTGAGGACATCGTGCTGCTGCGCGAGATCCGCGACGCCCTGAAAAAGTAACCCCGGACGTTGTCGGCCATGCAGATCGTCCTGGCCGACGACGGCCTTCCCTTCGACGGCCTCACGCCACAGGAACGCCCGCTAGGCGGGGCGGAAAGTGCGTTTGTCGCACTGGCGGAGGCCCTCGCAGCGGGCGGCGATGAAGTGACCGCCTACGCCAAGGATGCGCGCACACTGGAACGCGCGGGCGTCCGCTGGCGACCGCAGGGCGCCACGCTGCCCGACAAGGTCGATCTCTACATCGCCAACCGCAGCCCGCGCCTCGTCGGCGCCAAATTGCGTGCGCGCAAGCGCGTGTTCTGGCTGCACAATCCCGCGCAGTTCCTGTCGAAGCCCCGCTATCTCTGGCCGATCCTCAATCATCGCCCGACGCTGGTGATGGCGGGTCCCTCGCACGCCGCCACGGCGCCCGGGTGGATACCTGCCAAGCGCGCGATCATTCCGCTCGGGGTGGAGCCTGCCTTTCTCACGACGCCGCGCAATGCAGGCGCGCCGCCGCCGCGCGCGGTCTTCACCTCCAACCCCATGCGCGGTCTCGGCGCGCTTCTTATCCTCTGGCGCGAGGCGATCCGCCCGCGCGTGCCGAATGCCGAACTGCACATCTTCTCGGGGCCGCAAGTCTATGGCGCGACCGGCCGCAACGCCGCCGCCATGCGCGCGGCGCTTGCGGACGCTGAGGCGAATGCGGCGCACGGCGTCGTCATCCGCACGCCAGTCCCGAAGGCGGTGCTCGCACAGGAACTCGCGGCGGCGCGCGCGCTGCTCTATCTGGGCGATCCGGGGGAGACGTTCTGCTTGGCGGTGGCCGAGGCGCAGGCGATGGGCGTGCCTGCCGTCGTGCGGCCCGTGGGGTCGGTCGGCGAACGTGTCCGTCACGGCGAAACGGGATATGTCGAGGACGAACCCGCCGACTTCGCCGACCGCGCCGTGCGCCTCCTCACCGACGACGATCTCTGGGGCCGCTTTTCGGCTCAGGCGCTGGAACGGCGCGACGCCCTGACGTGGCCGAAGTCCGCTGCGCTCTTCCGCGCCCTCGCACGCTGAGCGCCGCCGCCCTAGATAGACGCCATGGCGGAAGCAAAGATCTGCGGGCTCTCGGACCCCGAAGGCGTGGACGCCGCGCTGGCTGGCGGCGCGCGCTATGTCGGCTTTGTCTTCTTCCCGAAGAGCCCGCGGAACGTGACGTTGCTGAAGGCTGGCGCACTTGCAGCGCGCGCGCGAGGACGAGCTGATATCGTCGCAGTCACGGTTGACGCAGATGACGCGCTGCTCAGCGCCATCTCAGAACGAGTAAGGCCGGACTGGATTCAGCTGCACGGCTCGGAAAGCCGTTTTCGACCCAGATCAGTGCGCCGGTTCGCGACCAAGGGAGTTATCAAGGCCGTTGGCGTATCACGAGCCACTGACTTGGCGGGCCTCGAAGCCTATGCCGAAGCAGACGCGTTCCTGTTCGACGCCAAGGCGCCCGCCGATGCGGCCCAGCCGGGCGGCAACGGCGCGGCGTTCGACTGGCGCATCCTCGCTGGACGCAAATTCGCGCGCCCATGGTTTCTCTCGGGCGGTCTCGATGCATCGAACGTAGCGGAAGCCGTCGCCACGAGCGCTGCGCGCATGGTGGATGTGTCCTCTGGCGTGGAACAGGCGCCGGGCGTAAAGGACCCCCTCCGCATCGCCGCCTTCCTCGCCGCCGCAAAGAACGCCTGATCATGGACTCCAGAAGAAACTGGCAGGACCTGCCTGACGCTTCCGGCAAGTTCGGAATCTATGGCGGCCGCTTCGTGCCCGAGACGCTGATGCCGCTCGTGCTTGAGCTGGAGAAAGCGTACGACGCAGCGAAAAACGATCCGGCATTCCACGCCGAGTTCGACGACCTGATGACGCACTATGTGGGGCGCCCGAGCCCCATGTATTTCGCCGAGCGGCTGACGGCGCATTTCGGCGGCGCCAAGATCTACTTCAAGCGCGACGAGCTGAATCACACCGGTGCGCACAAGATCAACAACTGCATCGGCCAGATCCTCCTCGCGCGGCGCATGGGCAAGACGCGCATCATCGCGGAAACAGGCGCGGGTCAGCACGGCGTCGCGAGTGCGACCGTGTCGGCGCGTTTCGGCTTTCCCTGCATCGTCTATATGGGCGCAGTCGATGTGGAGCGGCAGAAGCCGAACGTCTTCCGCATGAACCTGCTCGGCGCCGAAGTGCGCCCGGTGACCAGCGGCGGCGCGACGCTGAAGGACGCCATGAACGAGGCCCTGCGCGACTGGGTCACGAACGTCCACGACACCTTCTACATCATCGGCACGGCGGCGGGTCCGCACCCCTATCCGATGATGGTACGCGACTTCCAGAGCATCATCGGCCGCGAGGCGCGCGCGCAGATCCTCGAACGTGAAGGACGTCTGCCGGACGCCGTCGTCGCGTGCATCGGCGGCGGGTCGAACGCGATCGGCCTCTTCCATCCCTTCATCGCCGACGAGAAGGTGAAACTCATCGGCGTCGAAGCGGCGGGCGAAGGGCTCGACAAATACAACCGCCACGCGGCGGCGCTCGCCGGCGGCAAAGCGGGCGTGCTGCACGGCAACCGCACCTATCTGCTGCAGGACGACGAAGGCCAGATCCTCGAAGGCCACTCGATCTCGGCGGGCCTTGATTATCCCGGCGTCGGCCCCGAGCACGCCTATCTGAAAGATACGGGCCGCGCGCAGTATCTTTCCGCCACCGACGACGAAGCGCTCGCGGCGTTCCAGCTCTGCGCGCAGATCGAAGGCATCATTCCCGCGCTCGAACCCGCGCACGCGCTCGCGCGGATCGGCGAGATCGCGAAGGATGTCGGCACGGGCGGCCTCGTCGTGATGAATCTCTGCGGACGCGGCGACAAGGACATCTTCACCGTGGCGGACGCGCTGGGGAAGAAGATTTGACCGCGCGCATCGACCAACGCTTCGCCGCCCTCAAGGCGGAAGGCCGCGCCGGCCTCGTCGCCTATGTCATGGCGCATGATCCCGATCTCGAGACCTCGCTTGAGATCATCAAGGCACTGCCTGCCGCCGGCGCGGACGTGATCGAGGTAGGCTTTCCCTTCTCCGATCCGATGGCGGAAGGTCCCTCAATCCAGAAGGCCGCCGAGCGCGGTCTGAAAGCCGGGGGCACGCTTCACGGCGTGCTCGACCTCGTCGCCCGCTTTCGTGAGACCGACCAGACGACACCGGTCATCCTCATGGGCTACGCCAATCCTGTCGAACAAATGGGCGCCGAGGCCTTCGCCCAGCGCGCGAAGGCGGCTGGCGCGGACGGGGCGATTCTCGTCGATCTGCCCCCGGAAGAGGACATCGACATCCGCACAGCCCTTGGCGGCCAAGGGCTTTCCCTCATCCGCCTCGCTACCCCAACCACAGACGCTGCAAGGCTGCCGGTCGTTCTCGAAGGGGTTACGGGTTTTCTCTACTATGTTTCCGTGACAGGGGTGACGGGCGCCCAGGCGGTCGGCGTGGACGCGGCCCGCGCCGCCGTCGAGCGCCTCAAACGGTCGACGGACCTGCCCATCGCGGTCGGGTTCGGCGTCCGGGACGCACAATCGGCGAGCGCCATCGCGCGCGTCGCCGACGCAGTCGTGGTAGGATCGGCGTTCGTCGATGTGATCGCGAAGGCCGCTGCGGACGGGTCCCCCGTCGTGCAAGCGGTCTCCGCCAAGGTTCAGGAACTGGCACGCGCGGTGCGCACCGCGCGCGAGCAGGATAAAACGGCATGAGCAGCAACAGCTGGTGGCACAATGTCGTTCCCCGCGGCTTCCAGAAGAAGTCCGCCGAGGAAGAGGCCAAGCAGCCGCGCAAGGACGCGCGCGCGGAAAAGTCGAACGACGAACAGCACTGGGTGAAGTGCCCGCAGACGAACGAAATCCTGCCGCGCGATGACGTCGAGGCCGCGCACTGGGTGACGCCGTCGGGCTTCCACATGCGCATCGGGCCGGAGCCGCGCTTCAAGAGCCTGTTCGACAGCAAGTGGCTCAACATCCCGCTGCCGAAAGTCACGCAGGATCCGCTGCGCTTCAAGGACGACAAGAAATACGTCGACCGCCTCAAAGGCGCGCGCGCGAAGACCAATCGCGAAGACTGCATGGCCGCCGCGCACGGCAAGATCGGCGGCCAGAAGGCCGTCGTGCTGGTGCAGGATTTCGACTTCATGGGCGGCTCGCTCGGCATGGCAGCGGGCGAAGCGTTCATCACCGCCGCTGAAACCGCCGTGAAGCGCAGTGCGGCGCTCGTGGTCGTCACCGCCAGCGGCGGCGCGCGGATGCAGGAGGGCGTGCTCTCGCTCATGCAGATGCCGCGCACCACTATCGCCATCCAGGAATTGCGCGAAGCCGGCCTGCCCTACATCGTCATCCTGACGGACCCGACAAGCGGCGGCGTCACCGCCTCCTACGCCATGCTCGGCGACGTGCAGATTGCGGAGCCCGGCGCGATGATCGCCTTCTCCGGCCCGCGCGTGATCGAGTCCACCATCCGCCAAAAACTGCCCGAAGGCTTCCAGCGCGCGGAATACCTTCTGGAGAAGGGCATGATCGACAAAGTAGTGCGGCGCGGCGAGATGCGCGAAGTCGTCGGCCAGATTCTCTCGGTGCTGATGGCCAAGCGCGCAAGCGCGGTCGTAGAAGCCGAGCCCGAACTGCCGCTGCCGGAACCAGCGCCCGTCCGCGAAACAAGGCGTGAGCGCACGGCGATGAAGCAGTCGCGCGCCAAGGCGGCGGAGTAAGCCATCTTCCTTGCAGCTGACCGCCCATGATCGCGTCCGGGCGAGATCCCGTATCGCTACGCCTCGCGGAGATCGGACACGAGTTCGATCACGGCATGGCGCTGAAGCTCGACCGCATCGAAGCAGCGCTCAACGCGCTCGGCGATCCGCATCTGCGCCTGCCGCCCGTGCTGCATGTGGCGGGCACCAACGGCAAAGGCTCCACCTGCGCCTTCCTGCGCGCGATGACGGAGGCGGCGGGCCGGCGCGCGCACGTCTTCATCTCGCCGCACCTCATCACGCCGAACGAACGCGTGCGCCTTGCCGGGACGCTCGTGCACGACGACCAGTTCATCGACGCCATCGATCGTGTCGCAGCACTCGGGATGACGCTCCCCTATTTCGAAGTGCTGACGGCCGCCGCGTTCCTGATGTTCGCGGAGACGCCGGCGGATGTGCTGGTGCTGGAAGTCGGGCTCGGCGGGACCTTCGACGCGACGAACGTGATCCCCGCCCCCGCCGTCGCCACGATTGCGCCGATCGCGCTCGATCACATGGCGATACTCGGAAACACCGTCGAAAAGATCGCCGGCGAAAAAGCGGGCATTCTCAAGCGCGGCGCGCCGGGGGTGATCGCACGCCAGCCGGAAGCGGCGATGGAAGTGATCGAAGCGCGCGCAGCATTGCTCGGCGTGACGCTCTCGCGGTGCGGCGTGGAGTGGGACGGCTGGCGCGCGAACGGGCGGCTGTGCGTGCAGACGCAGGATCGCTTTCTCGATCTGCCCGCGCCAAATCTCGAAGGCCTGCACCAGTTCGACAACGCCGCCCTCGCCGTCGCAACGTTGCTCGCTTGGGACGCGGCGCGTTTCGAAGACGATGCGATCGCGCACGGCGTCACACATGCCTGGTGGCCGGGGCGCATGCAGCGCCTGACGCAAGGCGCCCTGGCCGAAATTGCTCACGCACGCGGCGCCGAACTATGGCTCGACGGCGCACACAATCCCCACGGCGCCGCCGCGCTCGCAAAGACTCTCGCCGAGCGCGATGCACGCGCGCCGCGTCCGCTGGTGCTGATCTGCGGCATGCTCACGACGAAGGACGTGGACGGCGTGCTGGCGCCGCTCGCGCGCAACGGCGTGCATTTCATCTCGGTTCCGGTGCCCTACTCCACCGCTGCACGGGATCCGCAAAAACTTGCCGACATGGCGCACAAGCACGGCTTCGTCGCGACGCACGCGCCATCGCTTCTCGACGCCATGAAAAACGCGGCGGCTCTCCCGGGAGAGCCGCCGCGCATCGTGATCTGTGGATCGCTCTACCTCGTCGGCGACGCGCTCGCGCTTTCCGGCGGTATCAGCTGATCAGGACTCAACAGTCTCGTTGAGCCACTCGACGATCTTCGACTTCGGGATCGCGCCGACACGCGTCGCCGCCACCTTGCCGCCCTTGAAGAGCATGAGCGTGGGAATGCCGCGCACGCCGTAGCGGCTCGGCACCATCGGATTTTCGTCGATATTGATCTTCACGACCTCGACCTTCGCGCCGAGCTCATTGGAGATTTCCTCCAGCGCCGGGCCGATCTGCTTGCAGGGGCCGCACCACTCCGCCCAGAAATCGACGAGGACAGGCTTCTGGGCCTGCAGGACGTCGGAATCGAAGCTGTCGTCGGTGACTTTGGCGGTCGCCATGAAGGTCTCCTGGAAGGGACGGCGGACGCCATGCGGTCCGTCTGAGGATGTGGATGTATGGACGGAATCGCCCCGGTTCAACAACGGGCGTCGGCGGGGCGGGCGGCGTCCAGCAGCGGTTCCGGCAGCGCAACCAGCCGGGGCGCCTCCGTCCAGAGCAGGGCTGACCGGATCGTGCGCCCCGGGAACACCAGACGCAGCGCCGCCCGGTAGGCGGCCATCTGGGCGAGGATGCGCGGGGGCGTGTTTTCGACCTCTTCCGGAGGCGGCCGGTCGGTCTTGAAGTCGAGCACCAGGACCTCGTCGCCGGTCACGATCGTGCGATCAATGACGCCCCGCACGACAGTTCCATCCGCCAGCGTGGCGATGAGCGGCGTCTCCGCCCGGCTGCCAGGACCGAAGACCGCGCTGAAGGCCGGATCGTCGATCACGCGCAGCGCCTCTGTCGCGTAGGCGGCGGCTTCCTCGGGCGGCGCATCCTGCTGCTTCAGCCAGCCCGCCGCAGCCTCCGCGCGACGCTCCGGCGCCACGTCCGGCAGCCGCTGCAGCAGTCCGTGGATGAGTGTGCCCCGGCGGAAGCGCGCGCGACCATCGGCGCGGGGCGAGAAGATGCGGTCATGCGGCGCGGCGAGCTGCGAGGGCGACTGACGCAGCGGCGCCGGCCCTTCGAGCGGCGCCGTGATGCGCGACCATGCCGGCAGCGGCGCGCGCGCCTGCGTCTGCAATGCAGCGAGTGGCGCCACGCTGATCTCGCCGATCGCGAGCCCTTTGCCGAACGGCGTCTCGCACGCCGTGGCGTCCACGCGCTTCATCCCCTCTTCGACCGCGAGATGCCAGGAACCCTGCGCTGCGCCGCCGGTCACGTTGCCACGCGCATGACCGCAGACGATGAGCCGGTCGCGCGCGCGCGTCATCGCCACATAGAGCAGCCGTCGATGCTCGAACGTCGCCGCCTCTTCCGCAGCGATCCGCGCGGCGGCGACCACCGCATCGTCGCTCGACTTCGCACCGCGCATCACCGGGCCTTCGTCGGTGAAATAGAGATTGCCGGGCGGATCGGCTTTCACAGGCCCGCTCGTGTCTGCAAGGATCACCACCGGCGCTTCGAGACCCTTGGCGCCGTGCACGGTCATCACGCGGATCGCGTCGATGCCCTGGTCGGTCTCACGCTTGATCTCGGCGGCGTCGTTCTCGATGGCGTGCACGAAATGCTGCAGCGTCGCCGGGCCGTCACGTCCACAGGCGAGCGCACGCGCAAGCAATTCCTCCGCCGGGTCCCGCGCCTCGATGCCCAGCCGCGCGATCATGCGCTCCCAACCGGACTGGCCTTGCATGTCCACCGCTTCGAGGATGCGCGAGAGGAACACATGCGGATTGACGTGGGCGTGCGCGATCAGGTCCCCGACGAAAATGCGTGCGTCCTCAAAACGCGCCGGCGCCTTGCGCAGCGCATCGATCAGATAGACGCCCTTCTCTCGGCCATGCGCGATTGGAAAAATGTCGGCGTCATCGTCGACGAGCCCCACCCACGGGGACTTGAGTAGCGTCGCCAGCGATAGATCGTCCGTGGGATCGAGCGCCACGCGCGCGGCGGTCAGCAGATCCTGCGCAGCGATCTCTTCGCTCAGCGTCATGCGGTCCGCGCCCGCCACCGAGAGACCCGCGCGTTTGAATGATCGCAGCAACTGCGTGAAGATGGGCCCGCGCGAACGCACGAGCGCGATCACGTCGCCTGGCCGCATGGCGCGGCGCGCGCCCTTTTCCCAGACCGCCTCGCCGTTCTCGATCCACAATTTTACCCGCGCAGCGATGCCCGCGCACAGCACCGACACCGCCGAGCCGCCCGTCTCGATATCCAGTGGCGCATCCCACGGCTTGGATTCAGCGACCTCCGGCGCTTGCGATAGCGGCCACCATTCGACGCGACCGGTCTCGTTTTCGCGACGCGCGGTGTGGCGCATCACATCGCCGCCCGAAGCGTCCGCCGCTAGGGGCAGTCCGCGAAACGTCTCATCGACGACGCGCAGCACTTCGGGCGTCGAGCGGAAAGACATCTCGAGAGTCGGCCCGACATAGGTTTTCTCAGCCGTCCGCGCGCGGACCTCCAGCGCCTGCGACTCTGCCGAGAAGTGCGCCGGGTCGGCGCCCTGAAACGAATAGATCGACTGCTTCACATCGCCGACTGCAAAGACCGTGCGTTCCTTCTGCGAAGCGCCGGCGCCTGCAAAGAACTCGTTCTGCAGCGGCGCGACGAGCTTCCACTGTGCGGGGCTCGTGTCCTGACCTTCGTCGATGAGAATGTGGTCAAAGCCGCCGTCGAGCTTGAAGAGCACCCATGGCGCAGCATCGGAAAGATTGAGCAGATCGTTCGCGCGGTCGATCAAGTCTTCGAAGTCGAGCACACCCGCATACTGTTTGGCTCCTTCGTACGCTCCGCCCAACGCCGCGCCGACGATCAACGCCGCACGCGCATCATCTGCACGATCAATGGCCGCGAGTTCGGCGTCGACGCGCAGAAAGCGTTCGCTTTCGTCCGCAAACAGCGGACCGAGGAACGGATGATTCGCCAGCGTGCCCTTGGTTGCGCAGCGCGCCTTGCCTCCACCGGTGATGAAAGCGACGCGGTAGTCCTCCAGCGCGCGGCTCTCGATCGCCTTCACCAGCAACACCGACACCTTCTGGTCGTTTGCGGTGCCCTCGGCGAGCGCCTGCGCAGCAGCCGTCACATCCTTCCATCGACATTGCGCTAGCGCATCCGCGCGCGCCTCTTCCGCCGATCGCGTCACACTATGGCGCAGGGTAATCGCGGCCAGCGCCGCCGCCAGCCCCTGTCGATCTTCGACGAACGATCGCACCGCGCCGCGCCGTTGCGCCAGCGTGCCGACCAGCCCCTCAAACGTCTGGGAGTCGAGCCGTTCGCCAAACCGGTCGAGCGCGCCGTTGAAGCCGCCGTCCGCCTGCGCGAGCGCTTGCGCCCAAGCGAGCGCGATCAGCGCGCCGCCACGCGCGTCATCGGCGATCTCGAAGCCGGGCGGGACGCCTGCCTCAAGCGGAAAACGCGCGATGAGACGCTCGCAGAATCCGTGGATGGTCTGGATGCGCAAGCCCCCCGGTGTTTCGAGGGCCTGGGCAAAGAGCGCGCGCGCGGTGATGAGCTGCGCGGCGGCTGGCGCGGGCTCGCCGAGATCCAGCAACTCCTTCGTGAGCGTTTCGTCGTCAGCCACGCACCACGCGCCCAGACGTTCGAACAGGCGCCGCTGCATCTCCGCGGCGGCGGCCTTCGTGAACGTGATGCACAGGAACGCCGACGGCTTGGCGCCGCCGAGCAATAGGCGCGCAATGCGATCGACGAGCACCTTGGTCTTGCCCGAGCCCGCGTTCGCGGTGACGAACACCGACGCCTTCGGATCGGCGGCGTCGCGCTGCGCCTGCACGGCGGTCTTGTAGGCCTCGCTCATTCGCCTTCTCCGGCGGCGTCGGCCCATTCGGCGCGGCGCGCGAGGTGATCGAAGTCGCCATAGACCCACGCGAACTGCACGCGCGGCTTGGAGTAGAAGGGCTGCAGCGGATCGGCGTATTTTCGGAACAGCGCCGCGAGTTCGGCGAGCGTCTCCGTCGCCAGATCGTTCACATCACGATCGGCCTTCACCGGCACGGGACCGGGATCGCGACCGCCAAAGCGCCAGTAGACGAGGCTGTGCGTCTTCACCGTGGGGGCGTCGTCGAATCCACCGCGCGCCAGCAACGCCGCTTCGAGCGTCAGCTGCGGCGAGAGTCCCGAATTCACCTGGTCCTTCGTCGGCGGCGCGCCGGTCTTGAAGTCGATGACTTCGGCAAAGCCATCGGGCCGAATGTCGATGCGGTCCGCGCGGCCGGAAAGGATGCAGCCGTCGACGACGTCGTACTTGCCCTTGATTTCGCGATACACCGCATAGCCCGCTGCAAGACGCTCAGCGTTCCACGCGACGAACGCCTCGGCGGAACCGATCAGGCGGATGCGTTCCGTGCGCCGACGTTCCTTTGAAAATCCCGCCCCATCCATCGCCGCGTCGAGACGCCGGATGAGATCGTCCACACTTTCGCCGGGAACATAATGTTCGAGCGCCGCGTGAATGGCCGTGCCGCGTTCCGCTGCGCCCGCTTCCCCGCCCGGCGAATCGAGCGCTTCGAGACCGAGAATGCGGCGGGCGAACACTGCATACGGATCGCGGATGAGGCGTTCGACTTCGGTGAAGCTCAGATGCTTCAGCCGCGCCGTTGCAGGCGGGCGCGGCTTTGGCGGGTCGATGCGGACAAGCCCCGTCGGCGCATCGATGGCGCGCGCCCAGTCTCGCGGATCGATATCCGGCTTCAGCGCCGCTTGCCCACCCGCTGCGCGTGTGAGCGTTTCCAGCCGCCACAACCAGCGCGACGCCACCGCCGGCGCGCCGTCGCGTTGCGCCGAACGCGTCATCACGACGTCGGGCGCATTGGCGAGCTGCGCGAAGTCGTGCGCCGCGAGGCCGATGCGCGCTTCCGGCTCCGGCAATCCGAGATCGCGCCGCATGCCGCGTGAGAGAAACGCATCTTCCGGCGGCGGCGCGGGCCAGCCGCCTTCCACGAGCCCGCCGAGGATCATGAGATCGCGCCGTTGCAGACGCGCTTCCAGCGGCCCGAGGATCGACAAGCGCGGATGCCCGCCCGTCGGCGGCGGCGCCTCGCGCGCACTCATCAAGAGATGCACGGCGCGCGGCGCATCACGCACCGCGATAGCGCCGAGGTGCGCGCCGAAGGCCGTCATGTCGGAGAGCATCTGCACGACGGACTCGCCCGCGGGACCCGCGCCGAGCGACGTCGATCCGTCGAACGCCTCATCACGCGCCACTTCGCGCGCCGCAGCGGCCAGCGCGTCGGCGAGCGTGGCGAGATCGAGCGCGTCTTCGCGATGCAGGACCGCGAGCGTCGCAAGGGCATCCATCAACGCACGCACCAGCGCCAGAGCGCGCGGCGGCATCGCCCTGTCGCGCGCGTCCGGCGCCTCCATGTCGATGCGCCGCGCCAGATCGGCGAGATCGCTCCAGCGCCGCGCGCCACGCAGGATGAGACGTTCCAAAGCCGTGATGGCCTGCGCGCGATCTTCCGTCGCCATGCCGAGCGCGGTGAGCGGATGACGCAAGAGCGCCAGCATTGCGATGGGATCGGCTTCGTCGACGAGCAGATCGGCCAGCAACAGGATAAAGACGCCGTGTTCGGTTTCGGCGAGCGGCTCGCCGATCGACATCTGCGGCGCAATCGCCCAGCGGCGGAGCTTCGCTTCGACGCGCCGCGCGAGCGTTGCATCCGGCGTGACGAAGGCCGCTGTGCGCTCGGGCGTTTCCAGCGCCTCGCGCATGAGCAGCGCCACGGTCAGCGCCTCTTCTTCCTCGTTGCGCGCCTCAATGACGCACAGGCCAGCCGCGCCGTCGCGAATGAGCGCTTCGCCGCCGTTGTCAGCCACGCGCTGGCGCCAGTCGGCGGTCGCGTCTGCCGGCACGAGCGCTTCGCGCATGAGACGACGCCGCGCCTGGGCGCGCGGTGTTTCGTTTTCGATGAGCGGCGCGACGTCCGTGCGTTCGACACCGAGCGCCTCAAGTGTGACCTTCAGCGCGTGCTGGGGATGCTGCGCGTCGATGCGCTCCCACGCCGCGTCATCGAGATCGGCGTCGAGGCCCGGCAGCACGACGACGCCCTGCGGCAACGCCGCCGCTGCACGCATGAGCGTGCGTGTTGCCGACACCGAACCCGTGGAGCCTGCGATGATGATCGGCGTCGAAGGCGGACTGGCGGCCCAGGTTTCCGCGAGACGTTGCAACAGCACTGCGCGCCGCGCGCCGGGATCGGCGAGACCGTCAATGGCAAGACGCTGCGGCCAGTATTCGGCGATGATCTTCAGGAACTCGGCAGACGCGCGCCAGTGCGTGGCGAGATCGCGTTCCCCGACAAGTGTTGGCAGCTTCGCCCAGTCCACCGTATCGACAGTCGCCGCCGCATCGAGCAGGCGGCACAGTTCATCGGCCCAGGCGAGCGCGCGCACAGGATCGGTGACACCCCCTTCCGCCATCGCACGCCGCCGCACGAGTTGCGCGAGTTCGAAACGACGACGCAACGGCTCGATGGCCGGCGGCACGTTCAGCGCGAGCGGTTCGGGGCCCCACACATCGGGATCGTCTTCGAGATCGCCGAGCGGACGGATCGCCGGCAGCAATGCGGCGCCGCCGAGACGTTTCGCGAAAGCGTCCACGAGACCGCGCGATGCGCGCCGGTTCGGTAGGAAGATCACGCTGTCGGCGAGCGCGAACGGATCATCCATCGGCAAAGCGCGCACGATGACGTCGACGAGCGTGTCGAGAAACGGCGCAGACGCCGGGATCGAGCGCACGCGCGGTGCGGGGCCGTCGAAAAGTCCGGCGATGCTCATGCGTGGCGCTTACGGCGCGCGGCCGTTGAGGCGCGCTTCAGCGGCGTCGCGCGCGTCGGGATCGCCGACATGCATCCAGAAACCGTTAAGCGTGCCGCCGAACAGGCGCCCGGCAGCAATCGAACGCTCCCAGATACGCTTGAAGGAGAACGGCTCGATGGGCTCGTTCGCGATGGTGTCGGGCCGCACGATCTGCACGCCGGTGTAGGCCCACGGCGCACTCGCCGCCGCGCCGCGCAACGCGATGGTTCCAGTTTCGCTCATCGTGAAATCGCCCGGCGTATCGAAGCCGAGGCAGGCGCTCATGTCCGCGAGCATCAGGCGGCTGTCCATGCGCGCGGCGTCGAAGCCGTCGAGCAGACGCTTGATCGCCGAGCCCTGCGGCTCTTCCCAGATCGAATCCGTGTTGCACACGACGAACGGCGCATCGCCGAGCAGGTGCAGCGCCTGGCGCACGCCGCCGCCGGTCTCCATCAGCTGCGCGCGCTCGTCGGAGATGAGGATTTCCATGTCGCGGTCACCGCGCGTCTTCAGGTGCGCCTCCAGCATGTCTGCGAAGGCGTGCACGTTGACGACCACGCGCGTGATGCCCGCCCCCGCGAGACGGTCGAGCATGTGATCCATCAGCGTCTTGCCGTTGACGGTCACGAGGCATTTCGGCCGCGTGTTGGTCAGCGGGCGCATGCGCGTGCCGAGGCCCGCCGCCAGCACCATCGCGGTCGTCACGTCGCTCATGCGGCGATCTCCAGATAAGGCGCGGCGATGTCGGAAACGAAGGCGCGCATTTCCGCCAACTCGGGATGGCGCAGGTTTGCGGAGAGGTGCCCCCATTCGCGCGGCATGAACTGCGTGTAGCGCGCCTTGCCGTCGCGCACGACGAGACGCGAGAAGATGCCGATGATGCGCAGCGCGTTGATGGCGCCGAGAATGGCGAGCTGGTGGCGGAAGACGCCTTCGTCCATTTCCGAGCGACGCAAATAGCGCGCAATCGCCGCTTCCGCCGCGATCGGGCTCACGTCGCGCCGCGCATCCTGCAGAAGCATGGCGAAATCCCACGCGGGCCAGCCGCGCACGGCGTCCTGGAAGTCGAGCAGGCCCACGCGGCGCACGCCGTCGCGATCCGGCAACCAGAGCAGGTTTTCAGCGTGATAGTCGCGGATCGTGAACGCGCGCTGCATGCCCATCGCCTGATCGATGAGACCGTCGCGAATGCGTTCCCAGCGCGCGCGCGCCGCGTCGCTGACTTTGATGCCGTCGGCATGCTGCGGCGCCCAGTCGACGAAGAGGTCGGCGTTCGCAGAGAGAGCGAGCGCGTCGTAGTCGAGAAGCGGCCAGTCGCCGTCGGGACCGGGCATGACTTCGGGGATCGGCGCGCCATGGACGTGCGCGAGCACGTCAGCGGCGGCGCAGTAGAGCTGGATCTCGTCCTCGCCGCCGGCGATGGCGTTGGTGAAGAGATTGTCGCCGAGGTCTTCAAGCACCGCATAGCCCGCCGGCGCATCGACACCGTGGACGAAGGGTGTCGACAAACCGAGATTGCTGAGGTGATCGGCCACCGCCACGAAGCCTTCCACACGAGACGCCGCGAGGCGCGAGATCGCGTTCCAGCCGGACGCGAGACGCTCTTCCACGCTTGCCGTCGGCGGGCACGGCGGGCTCTCGTTGCTGCGGGGCGCGTCCATCAGGATCGCCACGCGATCGCCGGCGAAGAGCCGCTCGTAGCGTCGCGTGGATGCGTCGCCGGGGAACGGCACGCGCCGTGCGGCGGCAAATCCCGTGGCGTTGAGGAGGCGCTCCAGCGCCGCGTCGCGTTCCATGTTTACACTTCCAAGTCCTTCAGGCGCCCGAAGCCCATGATCTCCGCACGCCGCCCCTCGCCGTCCATGGCGAGATGCAGTTCCACCCGATCCGGCGGGGCGAAGGCCCCGAGCCGCTCCGGCCACTCGATCACGGCGACGCCCGAAGCGAGCGCCTCCTCCAGACCGAGTTCGGCGGCATCATCGGGCGATTCGAGGCGATAGAGGTCGAAATGCCAGAGTTCGCCTGCCGGACCATCGTAGGTCTGGACGAGGGTGTAGGTCGGACTGGGCGTCTCGTCGCCCTCGCCCGTCCACGCGCCGACGAGGCCGCGCGCCAATGTCGTCTTACCTGCGCCGAGGTCCCCGAACAGCAGGAGCGCATCGCCGATGACAAGCTTTCCAGCGAGCTTGGCGCCCAGCGCCTCGGTGGCGGCGACGTCCGGTAGAGAGAGCAAGATCGGGGCAGGCTTCACCGGCGGAAGCTGCCGCTGACCGACCTGCGGGGCAAGAGGGCGCCATGACGTCGCGCCCGTGGGGCGGAACCTTGCGCCGGGCCCAGATGCGCCCCACAGAAACGGCAGGGAACGGAGGCGGCCGTGAGCGAGATCGGGCGTGTGGTGATCGTCGGCGCCGGCCAGGCGGGCGGCGAGGCCGCGATCCGCCTGCGCCAGCTCGGTTTCAAGGGCGAGATCACGCTGATCGGCGAGGAGCCGCTCGCCCCCTACCAGCGCCCGCCCCTGTCCAAGAAATATCTCTCCGGCGAAATGCCGCTCGACCGCCTGCTGCTGAAGCCGCCCGAGGCCTATGCCGACGAAAACATCACCCTCATCACCGGCAAGCGCGTGGTCTGGATCGACCGGGCGCAGAAGAAGGCGCGGCTCGAGGGCGGGCGGGAGCTGGCCTATGACGCGCTGATCCTGGCCACCGGCTCGAAGGTGCGCGAGCTGCCCGTGGCGGGGGCGGATCTGCCCGGCGTCTACATGCTGCGTTCGGCGGCGGATGCCGATGCGCTGCGGCCGGTTTTCCAGCCGGGCAAGCGGCTCGTCGTCGTCGGCGCCGGGTACATCGGTCTTGAGGTGGCGGCGGTGGCGCGGACGCTCGGCCTCGACGTCACGGTGCTGGAAGCGGCGGCGCGGCCGCTGGCGCGGGTGACGAGCCCGGAAGTCTCGGGCTTCTTCCTCGAACAGCATGTGGCCAGGGGCGTGCGCTTTGAACTTTCGGCGCAGGCGGCTGTGATCAAGGGCGATGAGCGGGTCCGCGCGGTCGGCCTCAAGGACGGGCGCGAAGTGCCGTGCGATCTCGTCCTCGCGGGCATCGGCATCCTGCCGGACGTGGCGCTGGCCGAGACCGCCGGAATCGCCATCGAGGACGGCATCGTCGTCGACGCCCAGATGCGGACCTCCGACCCCTCCATCTACGCCATCGGCGACTGCGTGCGCCGCCCCCTCGTCCACTACGGCCGCACGGGCCGTCTGGAGTCGGTCCACAGCGCCATCGAGGGCGGCAAGATCGCGGCGGCCATGATCGCGGGCGTGGCCCCGCCGATGGAAGAAGCGCCCTGGTTCTGGTCCGACCAGTACGATCTGAAACTCCAGATCGCCGGCCTCTCCGCCGGCTATGACCAGCTCGTCCTGCGCGGATCCATGGAGAAGCGGGCCTTCGCGGCCTTCTACCTGAAGGACGGCAAGCTGCTGGCGGTCGACGCCGTCAACAGCCCGGCGGAATTCCTCGGCGGCAAGCGGCTCATCGAGCGCGGCGCCTCTGTTGCACCCGCCGCGCTTTCCGATATGTCCAAGCCCTTCAAAGAGATCATGACTGCAGCCCTCGCCTGAGAAAGACCCTATGCCGAAGATCACCTACATCGAGCACAACGGCAAAGAGCACGTGATCGACGTCGCCGCAGGGATGACGGTCATGGAAGGCGCCGTGAAGCACAATGTCCCTGGCATTGATGCTGATTGCGGCGGCGCCTGCGCCTGCGCGACCTGCCATGTCTATGTGGACCCGGAATGGGCGACCAAGACCGGCGAAAGCTCCGGCATGGAGCAGTCCATGCTCGACTTCGCCAACGACGTGGAGCCGACCTCGCGGCTGTCGTGCCAGATCAAGGTGACGGCGGAACTGGACGGCCTCGTGGTGCGGCTGCCGTCGAGCCAGCACTAGAAACCTGGCGCCGGTAGTCATGCCGGACCGCGCAGCGCCGATGCGCATGCGGAGGCGCCGCCAGACTCCGAAGAATCTCGCGTGGTTTGAGATGGGTATGCGCACCGGGAGGTGCGCGGTCCGGTTTGAACAGTCATGACGTGTCTGCGGCTTCTGCGGCAGGTGCGAGCGCGGAAGTGCTCAGAGCAATCATCACGGCAAGCACCGTGACGACAGCGCCTTGCACGGCACCGTCCTTCGGCAGGCGCGCGATGGCGCAGTTCACCACTTTGTCGAACTTCGCCAATGCATCGCGCATCTGCGCGACGGTGCGCAGCGGAATCCCGCGCGTGAAGGCGTGCACGATGCGCGCGTGGCGACGCTGGTAGCCGAGCACGCCGTTCGGATGACGCGAGACATGCGGAGGATCCATGCGGAACGTCATGCGCGAACACATCGACAGGAAGATGAGCCTGCGAATGTCACGTCGCGCCGTGCGGATGTCGCTTTGAAACTCCAGCCGCCACGCGCGCGGCAGGCGGATGTGCTGCATCAGCCACGCGACGACCTGCAGGAGCCACAGATGCAGATCGCGCGCGGCGGCGGCATAGGCTTCGCGGCGGTGACGTAGTGGTCGAACGACTTGCATCTCTGGCTCTCCTCTTCGCGGCTCCGGAACCATTCCGGCGCGACGTGGGAGGAGTGTCTTTCAGCTCGCGACCCGGTCGGATTGTTTTTGTGTTTTTTCTTCAGCGGACCGCCGGCGCCCTCGCCGGCATTATGCGCGCCAAGGAGAATCACCGGGCCGGCGGGGCGCCGGCGGTCCTCAGAGCGAGGGGAACAGCCGGTTACAATCCCTCCATTTCCGGAGCGGCGACGCCCCCGTCGCCGTAACCCCGTCGCAGAAAACGGCGGCGTAGGCGCCGCCGCCCCAAGCTCCCTCACAAATTCAGCGCCGTCACCCTTCGCCCCCGCGAGGGGGAGAAGGTGGCCGCGAAGCGGTCGGATGAGGGGGTGAGGCGCAGGATGAAGTCGGATGTTGCGGCCAATCGCTTGGACGCCCTCTCATCCGGCCTTCGGCCACCTTCTCCCCCTCGCGGGGGAGAAGGGCGTTCTCATCCATGTCCGCAAACACCGTCATTCCGGACAACGCGCAGCGTTGATCCGGAGCGCAGGAGACTGGACGAGACCGTTCGCTTGAACCCCTGGGTTCCGGGTTCGGCTTTCAGCCGCCCCGGAATGACGGAGATCAAGCAGGCTCGGCCCTCGAAACATTGCAGATCGTCGGTGACACAAGCATCATCCCTGCATGGGTTACGACGCAGCGATTGATCGAGAGATCAAAATCTGGGTGAAGGCAGCCGGTTCGGTACTGGTCACGTCGTCGGCCGGGAAGCCGGCGCGGTACTTTCACGTTCCGGGCGACACGCCGTTTGAGTGTTTCCAAATCGCCGTGCGCGCGCCTGAAAACGGTCGGATAGCGGTTAGTGCCCGAGCTATCGATACGAACGACGATACCGACGAAACCATGGATCAGACTTGGGACGGGCCAGTCGCTCAATTGAGCGAAATGCTGCGGACGGCGATGGCTACCGTCGAGACTTGGAAAACGCGGAAATGAATAGCGCTCGATCCGCCTCACTTTGGTAGCTCTCTCTCTCGGCCGCCGGTGTCGGGCGATGGAGCCATCTTGATACGATGGGCGAGAAGAGCGAGAGGCGCGCGGTGGGCCCGTACGATTGGCGATACTATGCGACGTGGGACGGGCGCATCAGCCCTCGCGACCACATGGTCGCGTCGCAGGTGCTTGGCCTGGCGACTTTCTTCATCACACTGCCGCTGTTCGCACTTTCATTCTTTTGGTCACCATCGGCGACGTTCGGCTTTTTTCCCCTCGTTCCAATAATCGTCTCGATACCCGGATCCTCGTTGTTTGTGCGCCGCGCCCACGATCTTGGTTGGCCCGCCGCACTCCCGATCGGTGCATTAATTTTGACGTTGGCTGTTGCGCTAGCGCTGATGGCGCGGTTCGGCGTCTTCGGCGCCGCCGCCGCAGAGCCTCGATGGTTGGCGTTCGCAACGAGCACGCCATTGGTAATGGTCGTTTTTGGACTTGGTGGTCTGTTGTCGCTCTGGCTGACCTTTGTAGATGGACAGCCGGGCGCCAACCGCTACGGACCGGCGCCAGCGTAAACGTCCGATCAGCGGCGGCAAGCACGCGTGCTGTTTGCCGCCCCTACTCCGCCGCGATCGACAGCGTCATCGCGGTCGGCAGGTTCACGCTCACCGTCGTGCCTTCGCCGGGCTCCGACTGCAGCGAGACCCAGCCGTTGTGCAGTTCCGCGAAGGAGCGCACGAGCGCGAGGCCGAGGCCTGCGCCGCCCTGGTCGCCGGACCGGAAATTGTCGAACGCCGTCGCCTGCTGTTCGTAGGCCATGCCGCGCCCGGTATCGCTCACCCAGAAGCGCACCATCGCATCGAGGCGTTCGGCGCCGATGGTGATGGTGTCGCCGCGTTCGGTGAAGCGGTGTGCGTTCGACACGAGGTTGAACAGGATCTGGCGGATGCGCTTTTCGTCGCCCGACATTTTTCCGATCTTGCGGTCGCACACGATCTTGATCGGCACTTCCGTGGCCTTGGCGCTCGACGTGGCGCCCGCCGCTTCCTTGATCACCGCGAAGATGTCGACGTCCGATGCCTCGAGCGTGACTTCGCCCGCCTCGATCATCGCGAGATCGAGCACGTTGTCGATGAGCTTGGTGAGGTGGGAGGTGGCGGTGACGACATTGTCGACCTGCGCCTGCTGGCGATCGTTGAGGGGGCCCGCCATGCGGCTGGCGAGCATGTCGGCATAGCCGGTGATGGTCTGCAGCGGATCGCGCAGCTGCACGGAAACATTGGCGACGAATTCCGTCTTCAGACGGTCCGCCGCTTCCAGCGCATCGCCGCGTTCGCGCAGCGCGTTCTCGACATTGCGCGAGGCCGTGACATCGAGGAAAGCCACCAGCGTCGCGCCATCGGGCAGCGGGCGCGTGAGGAACTGCACGATGACGCCGTCGGAGCGGCGCATTTCGCCGCCGTCCTCGCGGCGCGCGCTCGGACTCGGATCGGTGATGCGGGCCTTCAGCTCCCGCCACTTGCCGCGATCGTGGTAGAGCGGCACGCACGCCTCGATGACGCGGTCGAAGTCCGCGCCTTCCTGGAACTCCGCGCCGTCCAGCTCCCACATCGACAGGAAGGCCGCGTTCGCAAGGCGCATGCGCCCGTCCGCGCCGAACACGGCGACGCCTTCGTGCAGCTTGTCGAGGGCGGCCTGCTGCACTTTCACGAGATTGTTGTACTGCCCGCGCAGCGTCTGCTCGCTCGTCACGTCGCTGAACACGAGCAGCAGGCCGCCCATCGGATGACGCTGGCGCGCGATGCGCAGCATGCGGCCGTCCTCGAGATTCCAGCTCTCTTCCGGCAGGTGAGACACTTCTTGATAGAGCGCGAGTTCGCCGGCGCGCCATTCGGCGAAACTGCCGTGGAACGGCAGCATGCGCTTGGCCTTGAGTTCGTCGAGCCACTGCGCGTGCGACGGGCCGTCCGCGAGGAAGGCGCCGTCGAGATCCCACATCTTGGCGAAGGCCTGGTTGTGGAACACAAGCCGCTTGTCGCGCCCGAACACCGCCACGCCTTCGGCGAGATGGTTGAGCGTTTCGTCGTGCGCGGCCACGTGATCGGCGAAGTCGCCGCGGAGCTGTTCGGCTTCGGTCACGTCGAACGCCATGCCGCCCGCGCCGCCCGACACCGGGAACATCAGCACGCGGAAGGCGCGCCGCTTGCCGCCGGTTATGGTGACGTGGCGCACTTCCTCGATCTTTTCCTGCGTGTCGACCACGCGGCGCGCCTGATCGGCGGCGGCGGCATCGATGAGCACATTGCTGGCGACGGCCTGTCCGACGGACTTGGTGTCGAGCGCTTCGAGATAGGCGTCGTTGGCCCAGTCGAGCTTGCCGCCGTCGGTGACGCGCCACGCCAGGAACGGCGCGCCCTGCATCATCTCGAGATACGCAGCGGGATCGCGCGCGATGGAGAGGTGGGGATCGCCGTCGAGGCGCCCGTCGGCGCCCCCCTGCTCGAGACCTTTCACGCTGGAATCGACGATCCACACGACCGCGCGCGCGCCGGCGGTGCGACCATCGATCTCGACGAAGACGCCGCCCGGCGTGGAAATCGTCAGCGAGAACGGCGCGCCTTCGCGGCGCAGCTTCATCAGCGCGGGCGCGAGACGCGCAGGGCGACCCGTCACGTCCTTCCCCTCGAACGACGACAGGCCCTGCAGGATGCGCACGGCCGTGTCGGCGGCCATGGAGTTGTCGGAGAAACGGATGAGGCTCGCGAGCGCGAGCGAGGAGCCGTAAGCGCGCGGCGCACCCCAATCGACGGGCGCATTGATGTCCTGCGGTTCCGCGCCGTCTTCCCAGATGATCACCGCGCCGGGGTGTGCGCCGAAGATCGAGTCCGCGCGCGCGAGCTTGAGTTCGAGCTCGGCGATGCGCTCCTTCCACTTTGCGATCATGCCACGCGCGCCGTCGGTGACGCGCAGCGCCCACAGCAGCGCCGCGATCGCCACCGCAGCGGCGCCGGCGGTCACGAGGGTGGGCGCGATGGATCCGTCCATGTCGGCGGCCTTCGGTTGGCTTCAGCGAATCGCGAGCCGATTCACGGAAGTCTGTACGATGCGGCCTTCCTCAGGAAGGACGCGTGCCGGTAACGAAACGGCCAGTATGGTTCAGGAAGGCTTAAACCCGGTGGATTTCGGTCGTGTTCCACGCCGCGCACGGCGGCCCCGATCCGTGACGCGTGCGGCGCCCTGGATACGGAACACGAACGGCATGCGGTACGACGGCCCGAATCGCGGACGCTCGCCCTCGCGGACGACAAAGCGCGCATCCTTCAGCGCCGCATGGGCCGCATCGTAGAAGATGTCGGCGGGCCAGGCGTCGATGCAGTGGATGTTCTTCACCTGCCCTTCGGGGGCGATGTCAAATTCGACGACGGCCACGCCCTCGATCCCGAAGCGCCGCGCGATCTTGGGGAAATGGACGCGGATCGGCTGCGTCAGCGCCCAAGGCATTTCCGCGCCCTCCTCGCCGCGCCAGACGATGCAGGTCGGCCCGGCGGGCAAGCCGAGCCGTTCGCGCTCGGCCTCCGCACGCCGCGCCGTCATGGCGCCCCAGAACCGGTAGAGCCCGAACCCGCCGACCACCGCCCCGAAGGCAGCAGCGCCCGACAATAGAAGCGAGAGCCCGCCCGCGACGCCCGCATTGCGCAGCGCGCCGTTCACGCCGCCCTGCAGGAGGATCACGCCGACGAAGACGACCGCGAGGAAGAGCAGTCCCCCCGCAAGGTCCGTCGCCCGCCGTGTCGCCGATACGCGCATGTTGCTTCAGGGACTCCGGGGACCGGCGCGCTTCTAGCTCAGCCGCGCGCGGGCTGTCGCGGGGTGTTTTCAGTCCTGGCGGGAGCGGACGCTGCGGCGCCCCTTCCCTGGGCGATCAACGCTGCGCAGTTGGCGTCTTCGGCGAGTCCTGCGCTCACGAACGGCAGCACCGCCGCCAGCGGTGCAAACACCGCCCCGATCGCCGCCGCCGCACCCGTCTGGCGCGCGGCGCGCGACAGATCGACGCCGAGTTCGGGATCGCCCAGCCATCCGCCGAGCTTGATCGGCGCCATCAGGCGGATGAGGCGCGGCTCCTTCGGCTCGCCCTTGAGCCGCAGGTCGATGGTCTCGTCGCGCAGGCTGACCGTGCCTGTGCCGTGCGCGAGCGTGACGCCGGTGTCGATGACGAATGTCTGCGCGCGCAGGATGCCGCGCTCGGCGCGGAAGTCCGCCACCGCGCAGCGCACGGGTGTGGTGCCCTGATCCTTCGTCAGCAAGAGGCCGAGGCCGCGCGTGACATTGACACCGAGCAACTCCGCAAACGCCGAACGGATCTCCCCGCTCGGCACGATAAACGTCGCGCGTCCGTTTGCGTTCGCCGCGACTTCGCGCACGGAAAGTCCGCGACCGCGCAGCTGCGCACGCGCTTCCAGACCCCCGACGATGGCGTCCGCCTGCTCGCTGCGGGCGAGGAAATCTTCTACCCGCGCGCGCGACAGCCGGATGTCGGCGGTGGTGTCGGGCATGTCCTCACGCGCATCGATGCGCACCGTCGCGTTGATCTGCCCGCGCGGCAGCGCAAAGGACACAGGATCGCCGATCAACACGCCGTCCTTCAACGCCAGCTCGATAGCGAATCGCTGCAGCGGCAAATAGTTCGTCTTCACCGAAGCGGCGCGATAGACGAGCTTGGCGTCCATGTGGCGCACCCGCGCCAGATCGAGCTTCGCATCCGGCATCAGCCGGCGTTGCGCCCGCATCTGCGCGACCTCCGCGCGTTGCGCGGCGTTGGCCGTCTCACCCGTGGCGGTGGACGGCGGCCCGCCAAGCACCACGGCCAGATCGTCGAAGTCGAGCTCGCGGGACCGGAGGTTGGCGTCGAGAAGCGTGCGCGGTCCGCCGCGATCCACGCGGATGACGCCCGCAAGATCGGTGTCGCCTACCGTGCCGGAGATGTCGTTCAGCACGTACTGTTGCGCCGAACGCCGCAGCGCGCCCTTCAGATGGTAGGGCGGCGTGTTCGGCAGCGCGAGGCCGGTGAGGTAGAAGATGTCGGCGAGATCCGGGCCGGTTGCGTCGAGGTTGACGCTGTAGGCCGCGAAATCGAAGGGACGATCGAACGCGCCCGTGGCGATCGCGCGCGTGGCGCCGGCGGTGATGCGGGCGTTGAAGGCGTAGGGTTCGTCACGCCGGACATGCTCCAGCGACGCGCCGGTGACTTCTCCGACGAACGGTTCGCCGTTGAACTTGCCCTCCCCGGTCAGGTGGAAGACGCGATCCTTGCCTTCTCCCATTTCCACCGATTGCAGCTTGCCGTCGAACACGAGCTTGCGGCGGCGATCGTCGATGCGCAGCACGCCATCATTCATGCGGAACGACCGGATCGCCGGCAGATTGATCGGGCGCTTCGGCGTCTTCTTGCGGAATTGCCAGGTGGCGCGGCCGGACGCTTCGCGCAGGAACGTGAAGGTCGGTCGATCGAGTTCAAGCTCGACGATGCGGAAATTGCCGAACAGCGCGGGCCAGAATTCCACACGTGTGTGGATGCGTTCGATGGAGATGGTCTCACCATCGCCCGCCCATTGCGGATCGGCGACGGTGATCTTCTGCGCCGTGATGCGCGGATGAGCGGACCACAGATCGACATCGAGATCGCCGGCGATGATGACCTTGCGATCCAGCGCCGCGGACGCGATGCCGGACACTGGACCGCGCAGCAGGTTCCAGTCCGCGATTGTGAGCAGGAAAACGATGAGCACGATGGGCGCGAGAACGTAGGCGCCAATGCGCACGGGCCGTCTGGCCCAGGCAGCGTTCGCTCGCGCCCGCGTCGCCGCCGCTGCTGCACGCGCACGCGCCTTCATCCTGTCCCGGAACGTCTCCTCCATGAGCGCCATCGCCCAGGCGCACGCGCCCGGAACTCTCCTTCCGAAGGCGAACGGCGGGTTCCAAGTCGGGTTCCGGCGGCGGCTGCAATGAAAGAAGCCCGGCTCGCTTCTCGCGCGAACCGGGCTTCTGATTTCATGCGCGACCGATCATGCCGGTCAGCATTTTTCTAGTAGCGGTAGTGATCCGGCTTGAACGGGCCCGTCTCGCTCACGCCGAGATATTCGCTCTGGTCGGGACGCAGCTTCGTCAGCGTCGCGCCGACTTTCGCGAGGTGCAGCAGCGCGACCTTCTCATCGAGATGCTTGGGCAGCGTGTAGACCTGCTTGTCGTACTTCGCGGTGTTGGTCCAAAGCTCGATCTGCGCGAGCGTCTGGTTGGTGAACGAGGCGCTCATCACGAAGCTCGGGTGGCCCATCGCATTTCCAAGATTAACAAGACGTCCTTCGGAGAGAAGGATGATCCGCTTGCCGTCGGCAAACTCGATCTCGTCGACCTGCGGCTTGATGTTGGACCACTTGTGGTTCTTGAGCGCCGCCACCTGAATTTCGTTGTCGAAGTGGCCGATGTTGCAGACGATGGCGCGATCCTTCATCGCGCGCATGTGCTCGATCGTGATGACGTCCTTGTTGCCGGTGGCGGTGCAGAAGATGTCGGCGCGTGGCGCGGCGTCTTCCATCGTCACGACTTCGTAGCCTTCCATCGCCGCCTGCAGCGCGCAGATCGGATCGATTTCGGAGACGAGCACGCGGCAGCCGGCCTGGCGCAGCGACGCCGCCGAGCCCTTGCCCACGTCGCCATAGCCCGCAACCATCGCCACCTTGCCCGACATCATCACGTCGGTGCCGCGGCGGATGCCGTCGACGAGCGATTCACGGCAGCCATAGAGGTTGTCGAACTTCGACTTCGTCACGCTGTCGTTCACGTTGATCGCCGGGAAGAGCAGCTTGCCTTCCTTGGCCATGATGTAGAGGCGGTGCACGCCCGTGGTGGTCTCTTCGGAGACGCCCTTGATGGCGCTGGCGAGGCCCGCGAAATAGCCCTTCGGCTTTTCGGCGAGCTTCTTCTTCAGCAGCGCGAAGAAGACTTCCTCTTCTTCCGAACCCGGCTTGTCGAGGAACGCGGTGTCGCCGTTCTCGGCGCGCAGGCCCAGGTGGACGTACATCGTCGCGTCGCCGCCGTCGTCGAGGATCATGTTCGGTGTTCCACCGCCATGCCAATCAAAGAGGCGCGCGGTGTAGTCCCAGTAGTCGACCAGGCTCTCGCCCTTCCACGCAAAGACCGGGATGCCGGCGGCGGCGATCGCGGCGGCGGCGTGGTCCTGCGTCGAATAGATGTTGCACGACACCCAGCGGATATCGGCGCCGAGATGCTTCAGCGTCTCGATCAGCACGGCGGTCTGGATGGTCATGTGCAGGGAGCCGGCGATGCGCGCGCCCTTCAGCGGCTGCGACTTGCCGTACTCTTCGCGCGTGGCCATGAGGCCCGGCATTTCGCTCTCGGCGAGGCTGATTTCCTTGCGGCCGAATTCGGCGAGCGAGAGGTCACGGACGACGTGGTTGGGCCCTTCGGCCAGCTGGACGGACATGTAAAACTCCTGAGATGGGCGAGCATCTAGCAGGCCCGGCGGCGGCGGGCAATAAAGATATAAAGAAGTCTTTATATGATTTCAGCGGCGACGGACGGCGGGGACCATCGCCGCCGCTCCAGAAACCAAAACGGCCCCGCGATCGCTCGCGGGGCCGTGGTCTTGGGTGCGGGGGCCAGATTTGAACTGACGACCTTCAGGTTATGAGCCTGACGAGCTACCGGGCTGCTCCACCCCGCGTCAGGGTGTTCGAACAGTGACACCAAGGGGTCACCGCGCGAAGGGCGGGTGTATGCGCGTTCGCGTGAACGGGGTCAAGCGGCGATCGTGCGACGTGATGCCGTGAGTCACGCGACACAAAAGAAAGAGGCGGCAGGTTTCCCTGCCGCCTTGATCAATTGACGCTGCGCTTGCGACTAGAAGCGCTTGGACACCTGGAAGTAGCCGCGACGGCCGATCACGTCGTAGGCGTTCAGCGCGGCGGTGCCGATGCGGAACTGACCAGTGGACTGGCTCGGGGGACGTTCATCGAACGCGTTCAGGATGCCGACCTGCACGGACCAGTCGTCAAACCGGCGACGGAGCGTGAAGTCGTGGTAGGCGGTGAACTCTGTGTACTGCTTGAAATACACCGCAGGGTTGCTCGCATCACCCGCCGGAATGTTCCGGTAGCGCGAGCTGGTGAACACATCGCCACCGAAGAACTCCGTGTCCGAGCCCTTGCCGATGAAGTCCATCGACCATTGCGCGGTCCAGTCGTTGCGGTCGTAGCGGAGCTCCATGTTGCCCGTGAAGTCCGGGCCGCCATAGTTGAACGTGCCGCCGTTCTCGTCTTCTTCGATGCCGCCGAGCAGGTTGACGACGTCTTCCAGCTGCCAGGTGAACTGACCCGTCAGCGTGAAGTTGCCGATGCCGGTTTCCTGACGGTAGCGGATCGACAGGTCGATGCCGCGGTTTTCCTGTTCAGCCACGTTCACGTAGCTGTTGTTGATCGTCAGGATCTGGTTCGGGCCGCCAGGGATAGCGACGCCGCGCGTGAGCAGACCGCAGAACGCGTTGCCCGGATACGGGGTCGGCGAGCTGAAGCACTGTTGCGCGATGTTTGCCGCGCCGAAGGTCCGAACTTCGTCTTCAACGCCGATTTCGAAGTAATCGACCGCCACACTGAGATCCAGGAAGTCCGGCGTCCAGATGACGCCGACCGTCTTCGATTCACCGGTTTCGGCTTCGAGAACCCCCGCGCCGCCGCCCGTGATGATCGTGGCGCTGGAAGAGCCTGCGCCGGTGTAGCCAGAGGGCACGCCAGCCGCCGCGCAGTTGGCCTGGATGCGGGGGTTGGTGCTGTCTTGCCAGTTGATGCACGGATCGACCGAGGCCTGGCCGAGGAAGCCCGTCTGGTTTGCCAGATAGAGCTCATACAGCGCAGGCGCGCGGAAGCTCGTGCCTTTGGAGGCGCGAACCCGGAACGACGGGATGATCTGCCAGTTCAGGCCGACCTTGTAGGTCTCCGACGCGCCGTAGCTGTCGTAGTCCGAATAGCGGCCCGACACGTTCGCCGTGAGGCTTTCGAACACGGGGATGCCCTTGAGGATCGGGATTTCGAGTTCCCCGAAGGCTTCCATGATCGTGTCTTCGCCCGCCGTGCGGCCGGCGGAGGTCGAACCCCACAGGTTGCTGTTGCGCGCGTTCCGGCCGGGCGTGTCGTCGAGTTCTTCCTTGCGGTACTGCGCGCCGACGGCGACGCCAAGACCACCGGCCGGCAGTTCGAAGAGATCGCCGGAAACGACGCCTTCCACATACATGTGGTCATACGTCGTCGTGCCGGTTTCCTTAGTGAAAAGGAACGCCTGCTCGGCCGCGTTGAACTGGCCCGCGAGAATGCGCTGCGACGTCCACGGGATACCCGTGGGCAGGTTCGCACACTGGCCGCCCGAAACGGTGATCACCGCCTGGTTGCACGCCGTGGCGCCGGTGATCGCGAGGACGCGATCATTATAGATGATGTCGCCGGTGTAGGAGCCGTCCGACTTCGAATACTGGCCGTACAGGTCCCAGTTCCAGCCTTCGAGGAAGCCGCCGAAGTCGCCGCGGAGACCGGCGACGACACGGAAGTAATCCACTTCCTGGGCGTTGTCGGACTTCAGCGGAATGATCGGCAGGATCGATGCGAACGGGGTGTTCGTATCGGGGCGACGGTTGTTCGGGTTCGCCGCCGAGACCGACGGGAAGAACTGGCGAACGCCGTACTGCTCAGACTCGCGGTGGTTGTAGAGGAATTCGCCGTAGGCCTCGATATTGGCCGTGAGGTCGAACCCGCCCGACGAATAAACCGTGTAGCGCTCGACCGGGCTGAGGATCGAGGCGCGGTCGAAATCAGAGAACTCATAGTTGGCGTAGGGGTACGTGGCCGGGTAGCCGGCGCGCGCCTGACGAGCCATGCCGACGACCGGGTCATTGTTACCTTGGGCCGACGTCGGGTACACGAAACCGGGCCGTTCGTACTGCAGGTCGCCGAACTCCGTGCGCAGCACGTTGGCGAACAGGTTGTAGCACTTGTACTGACCGGTCTGACTGTCGAGGAAATCGATGCGGGCGCCGTTGCTGGCGCGGAAGAGATAGTCGGCGGCGCAGGACGTGTCGTCACGCGAGCCGCGACGCAGGACGTTCTGCTTGTAGTACTCGACCGCCACGTTGAAGTAGCCGCGATCGAAGACTTTGCCGAACGCGCCGTCGATGCGGTACTGGTTGCCGCCGCCTTCTTCGCTGACCGTGCCGCGGGCGCTGAATTCGGCGCCGTCGAGGTTGGTGCGGGTGATCAGGTTGACGACGCCCGCGAGCGCGTCCGAACCGTAGATGGACGAAGCGCCGTCCTTCAGGATTTCAGTCCGCTCGATGACGGACGACGGGATGACGTTCAGGTCGACTGCGCCGACCTGGCCGCGCGTGCCGGCCGGGCCCGCGCGACGGCCGTTCAGAATGACCAGGGTGCGGTTTTCACCGAGGCCGCGCAGCGAGATGGTGTTCACGCCGCCGCCACCCGTGGTGACGAAACCGGTCAGCTGGTTGTTGGTCTGGAAGGAGCCCGCCGCGATGGCCGAGGACTGCAGGATTTCGGTGGTGTCGATCAGGCCTTCGAGCGTCGCCGATTCCTGGGTGATGATCTGGACCGGCGAGGTAGACGAGAAGTCGTCGCGGCGAATGCGCGAACCGGTGACGACGATCGCTTCGCTTGCTTCTTCTTCTTCTTCTTCGGCCGCTGCGGCCGGGACCGGCGTCGGCTCCGTCTGCTGCGCCAGGGCCGGCGTCATTCCAGCCGCCGCAGCCGTCAGGGCCGTGGTCAGCCAGAAAGTCTTCTTGAAATTAGACATTTAGTTCCCCTGCATCCAATCCGAGACCGTTATTTCCCGCTTTCTGGACCAGGGCTTCCCCTGGAACGGGCGGGATTCATCGTTTCGAAACGATTTTATGAACGCTAGCGCGCCCGTGTCGCCGCGATCAACCCGCTTAGCGCAGATTTCGACACATCGGCGCCCCAATGTGTCCAATTAGCCATATTCGCCGCTTGGCTGGGCGCGAACGCCCCGGATTTGAGCTGTCAGGCGATTGACTGTCCCCCGGTCCTGCGCTTCCTGCGCGTAATCCGCCCCCGCCAACCCGCATCGGGGCGAAAAAACACAGGTGTCTCATGCGCTTCAAAGGGTTTGGCTTTGCGGTCCTGGCCGCGGCGACGTTCGCCTTGCCGGCGGCCGCCGAGCCCCTTCCCCTCACGCCCCTGCCGATCGAACAGATCTCGCGGCATCCCGCCATCACCGGCGTTTCCATCAGCCCCGACGGCAAGCACATCGCCGGCCTGATGTCGGCTCCCGGCCAGCGCTGGCCAGTGGTGACGATCTGGGACCTCGACAATCTCACGGCGCCTCCGGTGGGCATTCCGTCCGCCCGCAACCGGCCACGCAGCGTCAGCTTCCTCGGCAACAACCGCGTCCTGATCTTCATGGATCAACCGCTCACCATTGGGCAGAACAAGACCTTCACAGTCATCGCTGCGGTTTCCGATCTTGAAGGCAAGAGCATCGACCAGCAGTTCTCGACAGGCTCCGGCCGCGAGGGCAACGACACGCTTGGCGTGAACTTTTCCATCGTCCAGGCCGGCAATCTCCAGGATCCCAACCGCTATCTGATCGCGCGCACGAATAGCGGCGGCGCCGAGGAAATCCTGTCGCTCGACGCGACGACCATGCGCTCCGAGCGCGTGGCGCGGATCGGCGACAATGAATCCCTTCTGACGGTCGATCACCGCGACGGCACGTTGATGGTGAAGGAGCTTCTCGTCAGCGAGGGCGGCGGTTGGACCGTTCACCGCGAGATTCGCAATCGTCAGTCCGGCGCCTGGGAGCGACACCCGGAACTCAGCTACGAAATTCGCAACCGCCTCACCCTGCAGCCGCTCGGCTTCTACGATCCCGATCCGAACAAGTTGTTTGTGGCGTCGAACCGCGACGGCAATTTCGCCTCGGTCCGCATCTACGACATCTCCACGCGGACCTGGGATCCCCAGCCGGCGTTCTCATCGCCGAACTACGACATCGCCAGCGTGCGTCCCAGCAACGACTGGGAGAACAAGAAGGTTCTTGGCCCGGCGTCCTACGTTGTGCGCGGACCGTCGCAGCAGGAAATCTTCGTCGACGATTACTGGGGGCCGATCCAGCGCTCGATCCAGCAGCGTTTCCCCGGTCAGGAAGTCGATTTCCGCGGCAACCTCGATCGTCGCCACGGTCGCGCGATCGTCGTGGTGTCGAGCCCGCGGAATTCGCCGGCGTACTTCGTGATGACCAACGGACGCGATCTGCGTCTGCTCGGTCGTGAACGTCCGACACTGGAAGCGTCGAAGCTCGGCGCCACCACGTTCGTCAACTTCGCCGCGCGCGACCAGATGAACATTCCGGCGTTCCTCACGCTGCCGCCGGGATACGACAAGGCCCGTCACGGACGCATCCCCGTTGTCGTGCTGCCGCACGGCGGGCCGTGGGGTCGCGATTTCATGGAGTGGGATCCGAGCGGCTGGACGCAATTCCTCGCGACGCGCGGCTACGCGGTCATTCAACCGCAATTCCGTGGTTCGTCGGGCTGGGGCATGGCGCTCTGGAAAGCCGGCGATCGCGAGTGGGGACAGAAGATGTCCGACGACAACGACGACGCCGCGGCGTGGCTCGTGTCGCAAGGCATCGCCGATCCCAACCGCATGGCGATCTTCGGCTATTCCTACGGCGGATTTGCTGCGATCGCGGCGAGCGTCCGTCCCAACAGCCCCTATCGCTGCGCCATCTCCGGCGCCGGTGTGTCCGATCTCAACCGGATCAAGCTGGAGTGGGGCGCCAACCGCATCCAGCGTCAGCTGCAGGGATGGACGGTGGAGGGCATGAGCCCCCTCGCCAACGTGGCGCAGGCCAACATTCCGATCATGCTCTATCACGGCGATCGCGACCGTCAGGCCGACACGATCCACAGCCGCCTGTTCAGCGACGCGATGAAGCGTGGCGGCAAGCGCGTCGAGTACCACGAGATCAAGGACATGTGGCACCAACTGCCTTGGTGGCCGGAGTGGCACACCGAAACGCTCGGCCTGATCGACGGCTATCTGAAGGGACCGAACTGCTTCGGCGGCGCGAACCCGACCTGATCGACGAACCCTCATCGCCTCGGCGAGAATGGACGGGCGCGTTGCAAGAGCGACGCGCCCGTTTTTCGTTGTGGTCGTTTCTTATAGAGCCTGGCTGCGCGCCCAGGACTTACCGCAGCAGCGCGCCGTCGAGCGCGCACCACGTTTGACGGCTCCCCTGCCAGGCGCGCGCATGTCCTGCAGCGATCATCAGACGACCGAGATCATCGCCGTCGAGACGTATGAAACCGACAGTGCGTCCGTAGCTGTCGCGCCGACCGGTGCGTTGCACTTGGACGCTGTCGGCGCGGCTGATCAGCCGGCGCAAGGCGACAGTCGCAGCGGCGGCGGCGGCGCGTTCGGCGGCGCATTGCGCGCGGTCGCCTGCTTCGGGCGTATCGATGTTGGCAAGCCGGACGCGTTCGTTCGTGCCGCGCACTTCGACGGTGTCGCCGTCGACGACGCGCAGGCGGACGCTGTCGGCCGAGGATTGCACAGCGCGGGTTCGGGACGGCGCGTCACGCCCAGCGAGCGCCGCCCATGCGGCGACCTTGTCGGATGCTGTCTGAAGGCCGGCGGCGATTTCGTGGTGCAGCACTGCGCCGACGGCGAACAGCGCGATGAATGCCTGCGCGCCGAGACGGAGGTCCCGGCGCGTGATCCGCAGCGCTCTGCGACGTCGGCGGCGGCCGCCGGGCATGAGGATGAACCGGGGCTTTCGCAAGCCGCACAGGATGACAGACCTCGGCTAAGGGCCCGTAAGTGAACAGGGTGAATGGCGGGCGCCGGAAAATCGGCGTGCGTATGCGCGACGCGCGCGGGATCGACCGGGCGCAGGTGCGCGCGCGGCGATACGACGGGGCGTCGTTTGATGTGGAGGGTTCGTTATCGGGAGGGTGTGCGCCGAATGGCGCCGGCGGAGGGAGGGTTCGGATGCGATGGAAATGTGTGTCATGCGGGCCGCGCAGAGCCGGCAGCGATCTACTCTCCCACGCCTTAAGACGTAGTACCATCGACCCTGGGGGACTTAACGACCGAGTTCGGGATGGGATCGGGTGGGGACCCCCCGGCATAGCCACCAGCTCGGCGCGGCCCGCATGAACACAAGCTCCCCGTGGGGAGCCTATCGCGATCGGAATATCATCTAGAGAGCACCCAAGTCGGGCGTGTCGTCATCCCACCTTGATGGGATCCTCCTTTTCAGGAGGCGCATGAGCGCGAACGTCGTCGTCGCCATGCATGGAGCACTGTGCAATTTTCAAGTCTATCGAGCGATTAGTACCAGTTAGCTTCAAGCCTCGCGGCTCTTCCACACCTGGCCTATCAACGTAGTGGTCTACTACGGCTCTCGAGGGAAACCTCGTTTTGAGGGGGATTTCACGCTTAGATGCTTTCAGCGTTTATTCCGTCCGCACATAGCTACCCTGCTGCGCGGCTGGCGCCACGACAGGTGCACCAGAGGTGCGTTCATCCCGGTCCTCTCGTACTAGGGACAAATCCTCTCAAGTTTCCAACACCCATGGTAGATAGGGACCAAACTGTCTCACGACGTTCTGAACCCAGCTCACGTACCACTTTAAATGGCGAACAGCCATACCCTTGGGACCTGCTCCAGCCCCAGGATGTGATGAGCCGACATCGAGGTGCCAAACACCGCCGTCGCTATGGACGCTTGGGCGGTATCAGCCTGTTATCCCCGGAGTACCTTTTATTCGTTGAGCGATGACCCTTCCACGCAGGATCACCGGATCACTATGACCGTCTTTCGACTCTGCTCGACTTGTCAGTCTCGCAGTCAGGCAGGCTTATGCCATTGCACTCAACAGCCGATTTCCGACCGGCTTGAGCCTACCATCGCGCGCCTCCGTTACTCTTTAGGAGGCGACCGCCCCAGTCAAACTGCCCGCCACGCTGGGTCCCTGACCCGGTTTCACGGGTCGAGGT
>Ga0163149_10000048_pt1:65000-136008 | contig 136008 bp, 123 predicted proteins | sample OliLakLV19MP5G1_FD_148604 | JGI IMG/M metagenome (GOLD analysis project Ga0163149, IMG submission 148604) | Freshwater microbial mat bacterial communities from Lake Vanda, McMurdo Dry Valleys, Antarctica - Oligotrophic Lake LV.19.MP5.G1 | ecosystem: Environmental > Aquatic >...
CACAGTGTCATCGAGGCATTTCGGCCCGTGTTTGGCCACTTCCCGCACGATATCGCGTTCCGACAGGATGCCGATGATGTCGCCTTCGGTATCGAGGACGACGACGCAGCCGACCCGCTTGTCGTTCAGCTCGCGCGCCGCTTCCTGCAGCGAGGCTGTCTGCGCGACCGCATGAACCGCGCCGCCTTTGCCCTGTAGGATCTGCGCCACCAGCATGCCGGTCTCCCTGGCTGTCCGTCTGCGTACGGAACGATGCGCTCGCGTCGACGGAGCGGCAAGCGCCTTCTTGCGCGCGACCGATGACGATGGCGAAGAACGGCGCGCGGCGCGTCGCCCGCAGGTTTCTTTTCCCATGAACGAAAAACGGTGCTATAATCAGGTTTCGTTCGACGCTCCGCCGAAATGCGCCGCAACCCGACAATCCTGGATGGCGCGAAGCGGCGCGGTTTTGGCGCAGTCTGGCGCAATGCGGCGCAGTCTGGCGCAGTCCGGCGCAGTTTTCGATTTCGCCCCGCAACCGCATACACGCGCTGCCCCGCACGCTAGGCTTACCGCGAGCAGGAGTCGCCATGGCTTATCGCAAACGCCTCGAGCGCGATCTCGATCGCTGGATCGCCGCTGGCCATGTGCCCGCCGACAAGCGCGCCGACATGCTCGCCATGGTCGAAGAGCCGCGTCGTCTCGATGCGTCCACCGCGCTGGCGTGGATCGGCGCAGTCATGTTCGGCATCGCCGTCATCGCCTTCGTCGCCGCCAACTGGGATGGCCTGCCCCGCCTCACGCGTTTCATCATGGTGCTCGCGCTGTTCGCGGCCTGCGTGGCCGGCGCCGCCTGGACCGCGCAGCACAACCGGCCCGGCGCATCGAACGCGCTGACGACGCTGGCGGCGCTTGTCTTCGCCGCCGCCGTCGGTCTCGTCGGCCAGATCTTCGACATCGCGGGCAAGCCATCGCACGCGCTCATCGGCTCCGGGGTCGCGGCCGCCATGCTCGCACTTGCAGGCCGTTCGACGGGCGCGGCGCTCGCCTCGCTCGTCCTCATCGGCTTCGGCGACGCGGCGCTCGGCTTCGACGGCAAGCTCGTGATCACGCTGATCGCGGGGCTTCTCGCGGCGATCGCCGCATGGTCGTGGAAATCTGCAGCGCTCGCGCATGGCGCAAGCCTCGCGCTCTTCTTCGCCGGCGCGTGGACAATCGGCCAGCTGGATGAAGGTTCGACGGGCTGGTTTCTCGTCGCGACGGTGATCGCTGCGGGCGTCGCCGCCTTCGCGCGCTGGCGCTGGCAATCGGGCGACGCCGACGTTTTCTCCACCTTCTACGGCTGGTTCGCGTGGATCGCGCTCGCCTATCTCGTCTGTGCAGGCGTCGAGGGCGGCGTCGGCGCCGACAAGATCCCGCACCGTCTCGCCTGGCTCGCTGCAGCGGGCGGCGTCATCACGCTCGGGCGCCATGACCGCCACGCGCTCGTCTCCACCGGCGGCGTGGTGTTCTTCATCGCCGCAATCGCCGCCATCCTCGTCGATCTCGGCGTCGACCTCATCACCGCCGCCGCGCTGTTCGGTCTCTGCGCGCTCGTCGCACTCAGCGGCGGCTATCTTCTGCGCCGGAGGGCCAAGGCATGACGTTCACGCTCGCTCAGCGCCTCATCGCCGTCGGCGCCCTCTGTCTCGTCGCGCTGATCGGCCTCGTCGTCGTCGAAGGACGCGCGCGTGCGGCGGGCAAGGAAGTGCTCCTGCGCATGCAGCCCGTCGATCCCCGCGCGCTGCTGACAGGGCATTACGTGCAGCTCTCGTTCGCCGATCCGCTGGACCGGGGCGAAGTCTGCCCGCCCCTGCTCGACGAGACAGTCTCGTTCAATGTCTTCCGCCCCAGCGACAATGCAAAATGGCTCGCGCTCAAACCCGAGGGCGATGTTCACGTGCTTGCGGGCGAGTACGCAACGAAAGCGGAGGCGCTCCGACATGCGACCGTCGTTGCGCGCGGCGATGCACGCTGCGAAACGATGTTCATGCCAACGCCCGGCGCCACCGACGGCAGCGGCGCAGAAGTCGCCACCGTCGTCCTGGAGCTGCCGATCGATCGCTTCCACGCCGATCAGGATGAAGCGATGGCGCTCGAAAAAATCCTGCGCGACCGCGACAACGTGGATCGCATCGCCGCCATCGTTTCCGTATCCGACGACGGCGCCGTGCGCACCAAAGGCGTCGTCATCGACGGCAAGCGCGTCGAACTCACCTGGTTTTAGTTTCGGGTTCTAGGCGCCCTTCCAGTTCGGTTTGCGCTTCTGCGCAAAGGCCATCGGACCTTCCTTGAGGTCATCGCTGCGGAACATCGCGGCGACGGCGGGATACTTCGACTGGTTTGCGATGCCGGCAGCCACCGTCGGCTCCTCAAGCCCTTTGTAAACCGCCTCTTTCGACGCGCGGATCGACATCGGACTTAGATCGAGAATTTGCGCCGCCCACTTTTTCGCGACCTCGACGGACTGTCCCGCCGGCGCGACGTCATTCACGAAACCGAGTTCCTTGCCTTCCTTCGCCGACACGTGACGACCGGTGAGGATCATCCCCATCGCCTGCTTCAATCCGATCTGGCGCGGCAGCCGGTGCAACCCGCCCGCAAGCGCGGCGAGCCCGACGCGCGGCTCCGGCAATGCGAACGTCGCGTTCTCCGCCGCAATGATGAGATCGCACGCAAGCGCAATTTCGAAACCACCGCCCATCGCCACGCCGTTCACCGCCGCGATCACGGGCTTCGTCAGATCGTAGCGATTGGTGAGGCCGCCGAAGCCGGTCGCAGGCGTCGACATCTTGCCGCCCGAAGCCTGGTACTTGAGATCGTTGCCCGCACTGAACGCCTTCTCGCCCGCGCCCGTGACGATCGCCACCCACAGTTCGGGATCCGCCGCGAATTCGTTGAAGACCTCCTCCATCTCGAAGTTCGCAGGCGGATGCACGGAGTTCATCACCTCCGCGCGATTGATGGTGACGAGAAGCAGACGCCCGTCCTTCTCGGTCTTCACGAATTCACGTTGCTTCATCGTCTCTCTCCCTTAGATCGTCCGGCTCAGCGCGAGATCGCGCGCATACCGCTTCCAGTTCTCCACGTAGTGCTGCGCCGAGAACGCGTTCATCTGAATGTGCTCCGGCGTCATCTCACGCGCAACACGCGCCGGCGCGCCGGTGATGAGATGGCCGGGCTCGAAGACCTTACGCTCCGTCACCAGCGCATGCGCGCCGACAAGACAGTTCGCACCGATCTGCGCATGGTTCAGCACTGTCGCCTTGATGCCGATCAGCGCGTTCTCGCCGATCGTGCAGCCGTGCAGCATGACCTGATGGCCGATCGTGACGTTGGCGCCGATCGTCAGCGGCGCACCCATGTCGGTGTGCAGCACCGACCCGTCCTGCACGTTGGAATTTTCGCCGACGGTGATCGGTTCGTTGTCGCCGCGCAGCACGGCGCCGAACCACACGCTTGCATTGCGTTTGAGAATCACACGGCCGATCAGCACTGCCGTCGGCGCGATCCAGAACGCGCCCGCCTCCTCCACTTCGAGATCGGCGTCCGCGAGACGATAGATGTGCATGAGCCGCTCCTTCGCAGTCGCAAAACATTCACGGCGCTGCAACGCCACGTTAACCTTCTTGGCCGTCTTATGAGCGTCATGGCGCGCTCACAAGGCGGGCTGTTCGGAACAAGGAGAAGCCCAGTGGGGTCATGCCGCGCTGCAAGCGCACCCCGCCTTAGCCCCAAGGACGCCGGAACGGCGCCGGGCCGCCTCTCTTCGAGTCTCGATATTTCGATCGTCCACACCGCCGTCGGCTCCCAGCCGGCGGCGTTTTCATTTCTGCAAACGTCCTAGGAGGGGTTCCATGGCGAAGCGTCCGATGAAACGTGCGGCACGCGCTGAAACGGTCCGGGAGGCGCGTGGCGCCGTTCGCGACGACGGCCGCAACCGCCTGCAGGTTGTGCAAGGCGGCTGGGATCCCGCCAACGATGTCGGGCGCGACCAGAGTTACATCAAAACCATCAAGGCCAAGAGCCAGGGCCAGGAACAGCTCATCAAGGCGATCGATGCGGACAATCTCGTTCTCGCACTGGGGCCGGCCGGCACGGGCAAGACCTACCTTGCGATCGCGAAGGCGGTTGAATCGCTGGAAGCCGGCAAGGTGGGACGCATCGTGCTCTCGCGCCCCGCCGTCGAAGCCGGTGAATCGCTCGGCTTTCTGCCCGGCGCGATGGAAGACAAGCTCGCACCCTATCTTCGCCCTCTCTACGACGCCCTCTCCGATCGTCTCTCGCCGAAGCGCCTGAAATCGCTGATGGCGGAGGGCCTTATCGAGATCGCGCCCGTCGGCTTCATGCGCGGCCGCACGCTGAACAACGCCTTCGTGGTGATCGACGAAGCGCAGAATTGCACCTTCGGCCAGATCAAGATGCTGCTCACGCGCCTCGGCTGGCACTCGACCATGGTGGTGACGGGCGATCCCGCACAGACCGACCTGCTGCCTGAATTGTCAGGCCTCGCAGAAGCGGCGCGACGCCTCGACGGCCTGCCCGACATCTCCGTTGTGCGGCTCGCAGATCAGGACATCGTGCGCCATCCGCTCGTCGCGAAGATGCTCACGGTGCTCTAGTTTCTGGGCTTTAGATTTCAGTAACCACGACTCGCGCCTACTCATCGCATCAGCAACTGGCTTGAAGGGCGGATCAGCCGGAGCGCAAGCTCCGGCTGCTTTCGTTCAACCGTCGCGCGGTGGCGACCAGCCGCCTAGAAAACGCGCCGCAGTCGAGTCCAGATCGCCGCCTTCCACATCGAACGCCGCCCACGACGCCGTGGGCATGTCATCGAGAAAACGCCGTGCGAGCGCGCTGCGATCCCCGCTACGCTCGATGAGCAAGGCGACAAGTTCGTGCATGCCAGGATTATGGCCGACCACGAGCACCGAGGCGGGCGAAGACGCGGCCGCGTGCATGGCGTCAGCCCAGATCGTTTCGCCGCTCGCGAGATAGAGGTCGTCGACGTAACCGAGACCCGCGTCCGGCGCGATGTCGCCGCCGACGATGACCGCGGTCTCCACGGTCCGCACGGCACTGGAGGCGCGCGCCGCCGTCGGCGCCAATTCCTGGTCACGCATGGCCATGGCCGCAAGCGCCGCCTCGCGCCGCCCCCGTGTCGTGAGGCCGCGCGCGCGATCGCTCGCGGCTTCGTGTTCGCGCACCGCCTTGGCGTGGCGCATGAGGATCAGGACGGGCATGGCGCCCCTGTGCATGGCCGGGCCAGGCAGCGCAATGCGGGTGCGGCAGTTTCCCTTGCGGAGCCTGCTTTTCTCATGTCACCCTCAAGGCATGGGGACGACTGGGGGACGCGCGGCCAAGCCGCGCCCGGAGGCATTGTCGACAACGGACGACGCGCTGGATGCAGCGTGCGCCGGCGTGCGCCGCAAGCGGCGGGACCTGTCGGCGCGACATGTCTTGTCCCTTGGCCAGATTGTCTTCTTCGCAGCGACTGGCGGGCTGATCTACTGGGTCGCGCGCGAGGGCCGCATCGAACTCGCGCTGGCGTGGACGACGCTCTTCGTCATCGGGTCCGCGATCTTTGCGCTCGCAGTCGCGCTACGCCTCGTGGCGACGGGGGCGATCATGAAAACGCCCATGCCGCCCGCCGCGACCTGGACCGAGGCGTTGCCGATCTACACATTGCTATGCCCGCTGCGACGCGAGGCCGCCTCACTGCCGGCGCTCATCGCCGCGCTGCGGCAGCTGGACTATCCGGGCGATCGTCTCGACGTGCGTCTGGTTGTGGAGGACGACGACACGGAGACTCTGGAAGCGCTCGACAATGTCGCCCTGCCGCGCGAGTTCACGGTGGTTCACGTACCCATGGCGACGCCCCGCACCAAGCCTAAAGCCTTGAACTATGCGCTTTTCGACGCGCGCGGCGACTTCGTGGTCGTCTACGACGCCGAGGATGTGCCGGACCGGAGGCAACTCCGTGCGGCGCTCGACGCCTTCGCGACCGGCGGGGAAAAGCTTGGCGCCGTGCAGGCGCCGCTGTTGATCGACAACGGCCGCGCGAGCTGGATCTCCGGGCAGTTCGCAGCGGAATACGCCATCCAGTTTCTCGGCGTCGTGCCGCTGCTCACGCACTTCAAGCTCCCGCCGCCGCTGGGCGGCACCAGCAATCATTTCCGCCGCAAGGCATTGGAAGACGTGGGTGCATGGGACCCGCACAACGTCACCGAGGACGCCGACCTCGGTTACCGCCTCTCACGCTTCGGCTGGCGCATCGGCGACATCGCGCCGCCGACCTGGGAGGAAGCGCCGGAGAAGCTCGTCCCGTGGCTCCGCCAGCGGGCGCGCTGGATCAAGGGGCACCTGCAGACCTGGCTGGTGCTGATGCGCAATCCCGTCCGCACGATGCGCGAGATGGGTGTGGGCGCCTTTTTCGCCATGCAACTCGTCCTCGGCGGCGGGCTGCTGGCGGCGGTCGCTCATGGACCACTGCTTGTCTTTCTTGCCTCGATCCCGTTCACGGGCATGGCCGCGCCGCATGTGGCGGCGCTGACGCTTGTGATCGTGGGCTACGCCACCGCTGCACTTGCAGCGCTCTTCGCCGCCGCGAAGCTGAAGGACCCGCGCCTTGGGCTTGCAGCGCTGACGATGCCGCTTTACTGGCCGCTCTCCACCATCGCCGCAGCATGGGCGGTCTTCCAGCTTGTCGTGCGTCCGCACCACTGGTCGAAGACTGATCATGGCCGCGCGCGACGCAACACGCCGGTCTGAATGTCCCTCACCGTCACGCTCGCCATCCTCATCCCGGCGGCCCTCCTCTTCGCCTTCGGCTCCTGGAAAAGCGCCCAGCCCGCCGATCCCCTGAAGCCCCGGCTCATCCCTTGGCGACCCGTGATGATCATCGCCGCCGTCGTGGCGCTGGTGATGCTGGTTCACGTGGTCAACACTTTCGGAATCGAGACAGGCGGACGCACCGGCATGCGTTGAGCCCGCGCCATAGCCGGTCTAGGATTCTCCAAACATGCGAGGAGACGCGACCATGGCCGACAGCGCCGGACACCTAGAAGCTTTCCGGAAGGAAACACGGGACTGGCTGGAGGCCAATTGCCCGCCGTCCATGCGCACGCCGATGCCCGAGGGCGAAGTCGTGTGGGGCGGCAAGAACGCGAAGTTCAAGAATCCGGAATCGAAACTCTGGCTCGAACGCATGGGCGCCAAAGGCTGGACCGCGCCGGTCTGGCCGAAGGAGTACGGCGGCGGCGGTCTGACGCCGGCGGAAAACGCGGTGCTCCAGGACGAACTGCGCAAGATCAAGGCGCGACCGCCCCTCTTCTCGTTCGGCCTCTGGATGTTCGGGCCGGTGCTGATCGAGTACGGCAACGAGGCGCAGAAGAAGGAGCACCTCCCGAAAATCGTGCGCGGTGAAATCCGCTGGTGCCAAGGCTATTCCGAGCCAGGCGCAGGTTCAGACCTCGCGGGCCTCCAAACGAAGTGCGAGGACAAGGGCGACCACTACCTCATCAATGGCCAGAAGGTCTGGACGAGCTACGCCAACGAAGCCGACTGGATCTTCTGCCTCGTGCGCACGGACACGACGACGAAGCACGAAGGCATCTCCTTCATCCTCTTCGACATGACCTCCCCCGGCGTGGAGACGCGGCCGATCCTGCTGATCTCCGGCAGCTCGCCATTCTGCGAGACGTTCTTCTCGGACGTGAAAGTTCCGAAGGAAAACCTCGTCGGCAAGGTCAATGGCGGCTGGGAAATCGCCAAGCGCCTGCTGATGTACGAGCGCACGAACATTTCCTCGTCCGGCTTCGGCGGCGCGGGCGGGCTTTCGTTGAGCGATATCGCCACGCGCTATGTCGGCACTGAGAACGGCAAGCTGACTGACGCCGACCTGCGCGCGCGCATTGCCGGGCACATCATGTTCGACCGGGCGTTCGGGCTGACGGTGCGGCGTTCGACAGAGGAGGCCAAGGCCGGCGGCAGCGTCGGGCACATGGCGTCGATGTTCAAGGTTGCGGCGGCGACGCTCAATCAGGAAAAATCCGAACTCACCATCGAGGCGCTCGGCAATCGCGGTCTCGGCTGGTCCGGCGAAGGTTTCGAACCGACGGAGCTGAAAGCGACGCGCGACTGGCTGCGCTCGAAGGGCAACTCCATCGAAGGCGGCACGAGCGAGATCAACCTCAACGTCATCGCCAAGCGCGTGCTCGGCCTGCGCGATCACCAATAGGTCATGAGCGAACGTCCGCGTCTCGACTTCTGGCACGAGTTCGCCAGCACCTACTCCTATATCGCCGCGATGCGGGTGGAGGCGGCTGCCGCGCGCCACGACGTCGAGATCGTATGGCGCCCCTTCCTGCTCGGTCCGATCTTCGGCGCGCAGGGCCTGACGGACTCGCCGTTCAACATCTACGCCGACAAGGGCCGCTATATGTGGCGCGACATGGCGCGGCTCTGCGACGACTACGGCCTCGCCTTTCGCAAGCCCTCTGCCTTTCCGCGCAATGGCCTGTTGGCCGCACGCGTGGCGACCGTCGGTGTGCGCGATGGGTGGGGTCCGGCCTTCATTCGCGGCGTCTACGAAGCCAACTTCGTCCACGATCAGGACATCACCGACGCCGCTGTCCTCGCCCCCATCGTGATCGCGGCCGGCGGCGACGTGGAACGCGCCCTCGCGGACGCATCCACCGATGCGACGAAAACGGAACTGCGCCGCCAGACCGACGAGGCGCAATCGCGCGGCGTATTCGGCGCACCCACATTGACGACCGCCGACGGCGAACTTTTCTGGGGCCATGACCGGCTCGAACAAGCCCTGCTCTGGGCCAAGAAACACAATCACTGAGGGAAAGACGCGCCCATGTTCACGCTCACCGACGAACACCGCATGCTGCAGGATTCCGCCCGCGATTTCGTGCGCGACAAGCTGCCCGTGGCCGTGCTGCGCGGCGTGCGCGACGGCAAGAACCCCGATGGCTTCGACCGCACACTCTGGGGCGAAATGGCCGCGATGGGCTGGACCGGCATCATCGTGCCGGAAGCGCACGGCGGGGCGGAATTGGGCTATCGGGGCCTAGGTCTCGTGCTTGAGGAAACCGGCCGCACGCTGGCGCCGTCCCCGCTCCTGTCCACCGCGATGATCGGCGCGACGGCGCTGGTGCGCGGCGGCTCTGATGCGGTGCGGACGAAGTGGCTGCCCAGGATTGCCGATGGCTCTGCCGTTGTGGCGCTCGCCGTCGATGAAGGCGCCCATCATGCGCCGACGAAGACAAAACTCACGGCGGATGGCGCGGGCGATGAGGTGACACTGAAGGGCGCGAAGTCGTATGTCGCGGACGGTCAGGCGGCCGATCTCCTGCTGGTCGTGGCGCGCGGCAAGGACGGCCTCGTGCTCGTCGCCGTCGAGGCGAACGCCGCCGGCGTGACGCGCAAAACGCTGACCACGGTCGACAGCCGTGGCGCGGCGGATATTCAGTTCGATGGCGCCAAGGGCGTCGTGCTGGGCGACATGAAGCTCGTGGAGCGCGTGCTCGATTCGGCGCGCATAGGGTTGGCTGCGGAAATGCTCGGCACGGCCACGCAGGCGTTCGAGATCACGGCCGAATATCTCAAGACGCGCACGCAGTTCGGCCAGCTGATCGGCTCGTTCCAGTCGCTGCAGCACCGCGCCGGCAAGATGCTGGTGGATCTGGAACTCACGCGCAGTTGCGTGCTGGCGGCGCTGTCCGCGCTGGAGGAGGACCGTGCGGATGTCGCGGAACTCGCCTCGCTCGCCAAGGCGCGCGCTTCGGACACGCTGCATGTGGTGTCCAACGAGATGATCCAGATGCACGGCGGCATCGGCATGACCGACGTCCATGACAGCGGTCTGTACATGAAGCGCGCGCGGGTGGCCGAGGCGCTCTACGGCGGCGCGTCGTTCCACCGGGACCGCTACGCGAGCCTGCAGGGCTTCTGAAGCCGCGAACGGACCGTTTCAGGGCGTGCGCTAGCGGCAAGGTCCCGGTAGGGCCATGTCTATTGCGTGACCATGCCCGCCCTCTTCGTGAGCCACGGCTCACCGATGATCGTACTCGACCAGAGTTCGACGCGCGTTTTCCTTGAAGGCTACGCTGCGACCTTGCCGCGACCGAAGGCGATCCTCGTGGTCACCGCGCATTTCGAGGCCGCGCAGCCGACCCTGACCGCCGCCCAACGACCGCCGATGATCTATGACTTCGGCAGCTTTCCCGAAGCACTCTACACGATGACTTACCCTGCGCCCGGCGCGCCGGCGCTTGCGATGCGCGCCGCCGAATTGCTGCAAGCGGCGGGCTTTGCACCGCGTACGGACGCCACGCGCGGTTTCGATCACGGCACGTGGACGCCGCTCAAGCTGCTCTATCCCGACGCCGACATTCCGGTGGGGCAGCTCTCCGTCGATCCGCGGCGCAATGCGCGCTGGCATTTCGAACTCGGTGAGGCCTTGGCGCCGCTGCGCGATGAAGGCGTGCTCATCGTCGGATCGGGATCGTTGACGCACGATCTTTCTGCCTTCTTCGGGCGGCGGCCGCCGGGCGGTCCTTCGCCCAAGGACTATGCAGCGGCGTTCGCGGCGTGGATGACGGAGAAAGTCGAGGCCGGGCGGATCGATGACGTTCTGGACTGGGCGGCGAGCGCTCCGGAAGCGCTGCGCAACCATCCCACCCCGGAACACATCCTGCCGCTGTTCGTGGCGCTGGGCGCGGGCGGGCCGCAGCGACGCCGCGTGCATCAGGCGATGGATCACGACGTCCTGTCGATGGACGCCTACGCCTTCGCATCCGCCTGACCGACGACGCGCGCGACCGCCGCCGCGAGCGCGCGCAGGTCGATGGGCTTGGCGACCACTTCGTTCGCGCCGATGGACACGTAGCGGCGGTCATCGCCGGACATGGCATGCGCTGTGACCACGATGATCGGCGTCCTGCCGCGCGCACCTTCGAGCGCGCGAATGCGTTGCGTCGCCTCCTCACCGTCCATGACCGGCATCTGGATATCCATGACGATGAGCTCGAAGTCGTTGCGGGACGCAGCGGCGAGCGCCTCGGCGCCGGTTTCCACGCTCATCACGTCAAAGCCCAGGCTCGACAGCATGGCTGAAAGCACAATGCGGCTCGTCGGATTGTCTTCGGCGAGCAGAGCGTGCGCCTTGCCCGAGGTCGCCACACCAGACGGCGGTGCGGCGGCGGTCGCCACCGGCAGCAGGATCACGAACGCTGCGCCCTCGCCCGGCGTGCTTTCCAGCGTGATCGACCCGCCCAGCGCCTCCACCGTTTCTTTCGCCACGGCGAGTCCGAGACCCAGCCCCGGCGACGGGCGGTTCACATCGGTGTCGCCCTGTTTGAATGGTGCGAAGATGTCGGCCTGCCGCGCGAGCGGGATGCCAGGACCGGTATCGCGCACGACAATGTGGAGCCGTCGCGTTCCGTCCGTCGCCGGGTCGAGCGCCGCCTCGATGACGATCTCGCCCTTGACCGTGGCCTCCACGGCGTTCGCCACGAGTGCGAACAACACCTGGCGCATGCGTGCCGGGTCGGAAACGATCCACGCATTCTCCATACCGCGCTCTTCGAGGCGCAGCGCCACGCCGTTCCACTGCGCACGCGGCGCGAAGATGGCGAGCGCATCGTCGAACGGACGCCGCGCCTCGAACGCCACGGGCCGGATCGAAACGCCTTCACGATGCATGGCGGCGAACTCGACCAGATCCTCTACCACGGCGGCGAGCGTCCGCGCCGACGAACGCACGAGATCAAGGCGATCCTGCTGTTCGGCTGGCGCGTCCTCCAGATCATGCGCGAGGAGATCGGCGGCGCCGATGACGCCGTTGAGCGGCGTGCGCAGTTCGTGCCCGATGCGCGAGAGGAAGAGCGTCTTGGCGCGGTCCGCGGCGGCGGCCTTGTCGCGCGCCTCGCGCAGCGTGGAGCCGAGTACACCGACGAGCAAAGTGCCGCCGGCGAGCGCCACGATCAGCACCTGCAGGTCGAGCGCCATGTCCGCGTCGGGCTGATAGAATGGTCCCCAGCCCGCGACGGTAAGCGCAACGCCGGAGGCCAACGCCATGAGCGATGCCGCCGCCGCCCCACCCGCCCCGTAGCGGAACGCCGCCCACATGAGCGAAGGCACCATGAGTGCGAGATAGCCCGGGTGCACGGCATCGCGCGCGCCGTCCCACAGTTGCGGCCCCATGAATCCAACGACGGCCGAAATCAGGACGACGGCCGCATGCACCAGCGCACGCCCGGGCTCGCGCGCTATGGTCGCGCGCAGCTTGACGCCATCGGCGCTGGTGGCAACGACAAGCAGCGCCCCCAGGGTGAGATGAGGCGCGCTGTCGCCCAGAATCCAGCTGAGCGCGGACTCCGGCCAGAGGGGAAAGTCTACGTCACTGAGGCCGATGCGCGAGCAAGCGAAGGCATAGAGCATCGACACCGTCGTCGCCGCAAACACGCCAAAAATCCAGACGACGGCCATGCGCGGCCGATGGTATGAAAAGGACGGTCCGCCGAAACGATGCGCGACGTAGGCGACGAGCCACGCTTCAAAGATGTTGCCAATGCCGAGCGTGGCCCAGCTGAGCGCGCTCGAGTGGCTGGCGAAGGACCCTGTAGTCGCGGCCCCGACGAGCGCGACGAGGCAGAACATGACCTGCGCGCCCGGCGCACCCATGCGCCGGAGAAACGCGACCGCCATGATGGCGTTCGGCGCCCAGAACAGCGCAGGATCCCCGCCCTGCATGCGCGGCGAGATGAGGTCAAAGCCCGCGAGCAGCCAACTCGCGCCGATCGCCAGAACCCATATGCCGTCGTTGCGCGTCAACCGCACGAGCCACGCCCCCGTTGTGCCGAAATCCTAACACAACGCCCCGGCGTGCGCCTCAGTCGAAGTCGATTTTTCCGCCCCGGCGGGACTTCAACGATCCGTGCTTGGTCTTTGTATCCATGCGCCGCTCCTGCGAGGCGCGGGTGGGGCGCGTGGCCTTGCGGGGCTTCGGGCGTTCGGCGGCGCGGGCGACGAGATCGACGAGGCGCTGGATGGCGTCGGCCTTGTTGCGCTCCTGCGTGCGGAACTGGTCGGCGGTCAGCACGATGACGCCGTCCTTGGTGAGCCGCGAACCGGCGAGACGCGCAAGACGCTCCTTCACGTCGTCGGCCAGCGCCGGCGAGGACGCCATGTCGAAGCGCAGCTGCACGGCCGTCGAGACCTTGTTGACGTTCTGCCCGCCCGGCCCGGAGGCGCGGATGAAGCTCAACTCGATCTCGTCGTCGTCGAGGCTGATGGAGGGGGTGACGGGTATCATGCTCACGAAGCCAGTGTGCGCCGTTACTGTTCCCAAAACTTGAACGCTTGCAGCCCCTCGAACACCCATTCGACCGGCACGCCGAGCGCGGTGATGATCGCGAACGACGCCATGAACAGCGGCGCGGCTGCGCCGGGCACGAGGATCAGGATAACGAAGAGGACGATGAAGGCGTAGTTGCGCACCGGCTGGATGGCGCGCTGCATGGCGGGCGGCAGGAACGGCTCGATGACGCCGAAACCGTCGAGGCCGGGGATCGGCAGCAGGTTCAGGATCAGCGCCGTCGCCTGCAGGAAGACGAGCATGGCGAGCGCGACGCCGAAGGCCGGCGCCGCATCGCCGATCATGCCGAGCATGAATGGTATCGCGAGGATCAGCATCGCGACGCCCGTCATCGCCGGGCCCGCGAGCGATACGCCCGACCGCCACAGCGGGCTGCGCAGCAGGTCGTGGCGGATATACACGGCCGCGCCCGGAAATCCGATGCCGCCCATCGCGAGGATCGCCACCGGCAGGATCAGGCTTGTCACCGGATCGGCGTAGTGCACGGGATCAAGCGTGAGATAGCCCTTGCTTTGCACCGTGTGGTCGCCGCCCGCATCGGCGGCGGCGGCGTGGCCGTATTCATGCAGGCAGAGCGCGACGATCCACACGGCCACCACGAAGGCGAACACCGCGATGCCGGACGTGAGCACGCCCATCGCCAGCGGCGCGCCGAGCGCGACGGTGATGACGACGAGTAGAATGAAATTGATGCTCATATGCGCCCCCTGTCCCCCCGCTTAGCCTGTCGGCGCGCGGCGCAACAGGCTCCAGGCGATGACGCCTGCAGCGGCGAGGCCCGCCGCGCCGAGGATCGCCAGCCACCCGCCCATCGTCGACATCCCCACCGCCCAGCAGAGGATGAAAGCAACGTTCGCCCAGCCGCTGCGGCGCAGCCGTCCGCGCACCGGCTCGGGTGTTTCGTGGAAGGCGTAGCGCGCATAAGCGCCGCCCGGCCAGCCACGCCAAAGGGCGCGCAGTTTCAGCTTCACGTCGGTGGGCGCCTGCTCCGTGCCGCGAAACTGCTCGACGAGACTCACGACGAGCGCGGCGATGCCGAGCGCCCAGATCAGCTGCAGTGGAGTCACTTCCCCTTCCAGCTATCCACGTAACCTGCCCACTCCACCGCGCCTGCATCCTCGCCGACATCGAGCGGGTCGCGCGTGTCGATCATCACGGCGTATTCGTCGGTCGCCGGCTTGTCCTGCTTCAGCATCTTGGCGAGCGCCTTCGGGTGCGGGCCGTGCGTGAAGCCGGAGGGATGGAAGGTCATCATCCCGGCCTTGATGTTGTCGCGGCTGAAGAAGTCGCCGGCGTGGTAGAACAGCACTTCGTCGTAGTCGTCGTTGTTGTGGAAGAACGGCACTTTCAGCGCGCCGGGATCGGTCTCGAACGGGCGCGGGCAGAAGGTGCAGACGACGAAGCGGTCCGACAGGAACGTCGTGTGCGCGCTCGGCGGCAGGTGGTAGCGGTGCGACACCAGCGGCCGCAGATCCTTCACGTTGATGCGCACGGGTGCGAGGTCGCCGTGCCAGCCGACGACGTCGAGCGGGTTGTACGGATAGGTTGCGGTGCTCACCTGCCCGCGCTTCTTGATGTGGACTTTCGTCTCGCCGTCTTCGGCCTGGTGCTGGCGGAACGGCTCGTCGATCTTCGGCGTGTCGAGCATGGCGGGATCGAAGAAGGCGTGCGGACCCGCAAGGCCGCGATCGGGCAGCGTGAAATGCGTGTTCGTCGCCTGGATCATCAGCACCGTCAGCGGCGCGTTCGGCGCGATGCGCCACATGCAACCGCGCGGCAGATAGACGTAGTCACCGGGCGAAACGGCGAGATGGCCGTAGTCGCAATAGAGGTGGCCGGAGCCTTCGTGGATGAACAGCAGCTGGTCGCCGTCGCCATTGCGCACAAGCGCCGGCATTTCATGCGCAAGCTTCCAGAAGCGCACTTCGGTCGCGGCGTTCTTCAGCACCACCGGCGCATCCCACGGCGAACCCTGCGCTTCGTTCAGACCATTGAGATCGAACGCGCGCGGACGCAGCGGGCCCTCGAAATTCGACCAGCCCGTCGGCGGACGCGGGTGATGGAAAAAGGCCGCGGGTCCGAAGAACCCCTCCTTCGAAGCTTCGCGCTCGAAGGTGCCGTCCGGCATGTCGGCATGCGCCTGACGCGAGTGCTTGCCCTCGGCGGCCTTCACCGGGATCCAGTTGCGCTTGCTCATTCTTCGTCCTTGTAGATCGCGACGATCGGCGTGCCGCCATCGACATAGCGTACGCGGTGCATGCCCGACGTGTTGAAACTCCACCCGCTGACACCGTCGGCGCCCATGACGATGACGCCGCCATCGCCGCCGATCCCCGTAAGTTCTTGCTGGATGACGGCGTCGGCGGCTTGCTGCGCGCTCTCGCCACGCTCCATGCGCGCGCAGATCATGCGAGCGACCGACAGGCGGATGAAGTATTCGCCCGAGCCCGTCGCCGACACAGCGCACACACCGTTCTGCGCATAGGTGCCCGCGCCGATGATCGGCGCATCGCCCACGCGGCCCCAGCGCTTTGCGGTCATGCCGCCGGTGGAGGTGCCCGCCGCGAGATTGCCCTTCGTGTCGCGCACGACGACGCCGACGGTGCCGTATTTGTGGTCGTCGAGCGGCGCGAGATCGGAGCGTTGGTCCGACGGCAACGGCGCGGGCGTACCCGCAGGCCGAGCCGGGATCGGCAGATTCTGGCGGCGCAGTTCGCGCTCCAGCGACTGCCAGCGGCGTTCGGTGAAGAACCACGAGGGATCGACCTGATCGAGGTTCTGCTCGCGCGCAAAACGGTCCGCGCCTTCGCCCGCGAGCATCACATGCGGCGATCGCTCCATCACAGCGCGTGCGGCAGAGATCGGATGATGGGTCGTGCGCAATCCGGCGACCGCGCCCGCCTTGCGCGTTGCGCCGTCCATGATCGAGGCGTCGAGTTCGTTGCGGCCTTCGGCGGTGAACACCGCGCCACGCCCGGCGTTGAACAGCGGATCGTCTTCGAGGCGGATGATGATCGTTTCCACGGCGTCGAGCGCGGAGCCGCCATTGCGCAGCGTGATCGCGCCCGCTTCGGCTGCCGCCGACAGCGCTTGCTGGTACTCCTTCTCCAGCTCCGGCGACATCTGCCCGCGTTCAATGACGCCCGCGCCGCCGTGAATGGCGATCGACCATTGCGGGACATGCGCTTCCTCGCGCGGCGGCGTGGCGCAGGCGGCGAGCGCGAGCGCTGCGAGCGTGACGAGCCGCTTCACGCCGTTTCCTTCAGCACGCCGCGCTTGATCTGGTCGAGTTCGATGGACTCGAAGAGGGCTTTGAAGTTGCCTTCGCCGAAGCCTTCGTTGCCCTTGCGCTGGATGAACTCGAAGAAGATCGGGCCCACCGCGTCCTTGCCGAAAATCTGCAGAAGAAGCCCCTGCCCCTCGCTCGGCGCGCCGTCGACGAGCACGCGGCGCTTGCGCAGTTCTTCGACATTTTCGCCATGGCCCGGCAGGCGCTTGTCGATGAGGTCGAAATAGGTGTCGATCGTGTCCTGCAGCTCGACGCCGCGCGCGCGCAGGCGGTCGACGACGTTGAGCAGATCATCGGTGCCGAGCGCGATGTGCTGGATGCCCTCGCCCTTGTAGCGCTGCAGGAACTCCTCGATCTGGTCGACCTTGCCGGGATCGCCCTTCGATTCATTCAGCGGGATGCGGATCTTGCCGCAGGGGCTCGTCATCGCCTTCGAGAAGAGGCCTGACACTTTGCCTTCGATGTCGAAGTAGCGGATCTCGCGGAAGTTGAAGATGCGCTCATAGTAGTCCGCCCAAGTCGACATGTTGCCGCGGAAGACATTGTGGGTGAGGTGATCGAGATACGTCAGACCGACGCTGTTCTTGGCTTCGTCGGCGCCTTCGATGGGCCGGAAATCCACATCGTAGATCGACTGCGCGCCGTAACGATCCACGAGATACACATAAGCCCCGCCGATGCCCTCGATGCAGGGGATATCGAGCTCCATGGCGCCGAGCGGCATGTCCACGGCCTTGGCGCCGCGCTTGATGGCTTCGGCGAACGCGACCTGCGCGTCCTTCACGCGGAACGCCATGCCGTTCGCGGAGGGGCCGTGACGCTCGCGGAAATCCGCCGGCTGGCCGGACGGCTCCATGTTGACGATGAAGTTGATGTCGCCCTGCTTGAAACGTAGCACGTTCTTCGAGCGGTGTTTCGCCACCGCCGTGAAACCCATCATCTCGAACTGCTTCTGCAGCAGCGACGGATCCGGCCCGGTGAACTCGACGAACTCGAAGCCGTCGGTGCCGATGGGATTGTCGAACAGGTCGGCCATGCGCGTCCTCCGCAAGATGCAGGCGATATTGACTGGCGACCGTATTAGTTTCACTTGTAACCAATGTCCAGCATCGCACGACGCAAGGTCGCCGCTTCGAAAGCGGACGCGCCGCTCCTTCTGGAGGACTTTCTCCCCTATCGCCTGACGGTGCTGGCCAACGCGGTCTCGCGCGCGATTGCACGGCGCTACGAGGACGAATTCGGGCTCTCGATTCCGGAGTGGCGCGTCATGGCGCTGCTCGGCGTATCGCCGGGGCTGACGGCCACAGAGGTCGCGGAGGCGACGCCGATGGACAAGGTCGCGATCTCGCGCGCGGTGCGCGGTCTGATGGATGCGGGACGCGTGAAGTCGAACGCCGACGCCGAGGACGGTCGCCGCCAGCGACTCTCGCTGACGCCCGCGGGCGCGGCGATCTACCGGCGCATCGTGCCGCTGGCGCGCACGCTCGAAGCGCAGCTCCTCGCGGATCTCGATGCGCACGACAAGGCGGCGCTCGACGAGCTCATCGACCGGCTTGAGGCCGCCGCCGCCACGCTTTAATCCGCGTGGTGGTTCTTCAGCTTGATGACGCGGATGATGTCGTTCGCTTGCGCCTCGACGCCGAGTTCGGCGATGAGTTCGCGCAGGAATTCCACTTCCTCGGATTCCACCACGCGGTCTGCGAAGACGATGTCGGCGGCGTTGGCGAAGGCCGCTGCGCCCAGCTGGTTCTTCGTCAACGTCTTGGCCGCGCTCTTCCACGTATCGGACTTCATCGGTCGGCCCGCTTCCGGCTGCAGCTTGGCCTGCACCTTCTGGCGCAGTTCTGCGATCTTGTCCTTCGGCTGCTTCTCGAAAATGTTCAGGCGGTGAAACAGCGCGTCGATCTCTTCGAGTTCGAGATCATGGGCGGCGTTGTCGGCGAGGGCTTCCGCGAGCAGCACGCACAGGAACGCTTCTTCCTTCGACCATCCCGCGTTCAATCCGAAATCCATGACCGGCTTCCTTGCTTGCTGTTTGCCTGATGATTTTGTGGCCTTCGCGGGCTGCCCGCCCTGCTTGGCCTTGCCGCCGCCGAAGAGGCTCGCGAAGAAGCCCGGCTTCTTGGGAGGCGGCTGTACGCGGACGCGGCTGAGTTCGTCATCCATGCGAATATTTCCCCTGCCCCGGCTTCTAGGACCCGGTTCTGGCGTCGGTCAAGAAATTGCGAAGTGACCGTGGGCACGGGGTCGGCGACGGGCTTGAAAACGAGCACGCCCGGGGCCTAGATGCCCGCCGCGCGGGCGTGATGTAGTGGTAGCCTGGAAGCTTCCCAAGCTTCTCGTGCGGGTTCGATTCCCGCCGCCCGCTCCAGCTTCCTGACCTCGCTCGCCACAATTCTGCGCCCGGCGTGGATCAAACCGCCGCCCCTGGGCGTTACGCCTTTCAAGGCCAGCCGCATGAACGCGGCCAGACGGCGGCTGACGTGAACATGAACCAGAGGCAACGAGGCCGTCATGTTCGCGACAGTTCACCGGGGCTATTGTCGCATTGCCAATTCAGGAGGGTTCTCATGATCAAAACATTCGCGCTCGGCGCGATGGCCGCACTCGTGCTCGTCGCCGGCTGCACCACCGTCGATCCGTACACCGGTGAACGCGTGCCCAACCGCACCGCCAATACCGCCATCATCGGCGCCATCGGCGGCGCCGCCGTCGGCACGCTTGCGGGCGGCGATGACGGTCGCAACGCGGCAGTCGGCGCAGCGGTCGGCGCAATCGCCGGCGCGGGCGCGGGCGCCTACATGGATGCGCAGGAACGCAAGCTGCGCGAGCAGATGCGCAATTCCGGCGTGGGCGTCACCCGCGTTGGCGATGAGATCACGCTGAACATGCCGTCCGACATCACGTTCGATGTCGATCGCTCGAACGTGAAGCCGCAGTTCGGCGCCACGCTCGCCAACGTTGCGCAGACCCTGCGCGACTATCCCTCGACGACGGTGGATGTGGCCGGACACGCCGACTCGACGGGCGCCGACGACTACAACCAGGCGCTCTCGCAACGTCGCGCGGACGCCGTCGCCCAGGCGCTGATCCAGAACGGCGTGCAGCCGGTCCGCGTCGTCGCCGCCGGCTTCGGCGAAGCCCGTCCGATCGCCGACAACAACACGGTGGCGGGCCGCGCCCAGAACCGTCGCGTGGAAATCAAGCTGCGTCCCGTGACGAGTTGATCTCTGTCGCACTGAAGTGAAGGACGCCCCGGTCGCAAGGCCGGGGCGTTTTTCGTTGTGTGTGCTGTGAAAGGGCGCTTCGATTTTCGGTCACTGTGCGCACCGGGAGGTGCGCACAGTGTCGAAAGCAGCACTTCAATCCGCACACGTTTTCACGCTGCGGGCACAAGTGGGAGGGCCGGGGACGCGGACTGAATCCGCAAAACTGGTGGAAAAGGGAAAGTACGAACTCCGTCCGCGTCCCCGTGACCGTTTCGCGCCAGCATGTCACCGGGCCTTTATCGGACCCATGCACAGTCAGGCCGACGCGCGTGCAGGTCTGCGCTGTTCATCGCAGATCCCCCGAACTCCGCTGCGTTGTGTACGGGGTACTGGAAGGCCCCCCGGCACAGCGGCATTTCACGCTCGATCACCACACAACCGCGCCGACAGAACAGGGTACCGACTGCCTCCCTGCGGAAGTGATGCCGCAACAAAGGAACAAAAGCGGAACAAGTCAACCCCTCTCCCGTCCGCGGGAGAGGGGTGCTTGCTACGGTCAGCGGTTCGGGCGACGCGCGGGGCGCGGGCTCGGACTGTTGGACCAGACTTCGTTGCCCTTGCGGTCGCGACGGTCCTCGCGGCCTTCGCCGGCGGGACGTTCGGCGCGCGGCGCGCGTTCGGGCGGGCGATCACCATGCGACCGATCAGCGGTGCTGCGTTCCTTGTTCTGCATCGGCGCGCGCTTGGTACGGCGCGCGTCACGAGAGGGCTTGCGCGCCGCATTGCTGCGCGGTTCCGTCGAACGATCGCCCGGCACGCGCGGCGCCGGAGTCGCGAGGCTGAACTGGTGCTCGAGCACCGGCACGGCCTGCTTGGTCAGACGCTCGATGCCGCGGAGATTGTCGCGTTCGTCGGGTGCGCAGAACGAGATGGCCGCGCCCGTCTCCCCCGCCCGCGCCGTGCGGCCGATGCGGTGGACGTATTGTTCCGGCACGTCCGGCAGATCGAAGTTGATGACGTGGCTGACATTGTCGACGTCGATGCCGCGCGCGGCGATTTCCGTCGCCACGAGAAGCCGCGCCTTGCCGCGCTTGAACGCTTCGAGCGCGCGCTCGCGTTGGCCTTGGCTCTTGTTGCCGTGGATCGCTTCAGCCGGAATGCCCGCCGCTTCGAGACGCTTCACGACGCGATCGGCGCCGTGCTTGGTGCGCGTGAAGACCAGCGCGCGGGTGATCGACCTGTCGCCGAGAATGCTGTGCAGCAGATCCTGCTTGCGCGAGGATTCCACGTGAATGACCGCCTGCTCGACGCGCTCGGCGGTCGAGGACACAGGCGCCACGGCGACCTGCACCGGATCGGTGAGGAACTTCGCCGCAAGCTCGGCGATCGGCGGCGGCATGGTGGCGGAGAAGAACACCGTCTGCCGCTTGGCGGGCACCAGTTGCGAGATGCGCTTCAGCGCGTGGATGAAGCCGAGATCGAGCATGTGGTCGGCTTCGTCGAGGACGAGGATTTCCACCTGGTCGAGGCGGCACTTCTTCTGTTCGATGAGATCGAGAAGGCGGCCGGGCGTGGCGACGAGCACGTCGACGCCGCGTTCCAGCGCCTTGATCTGGCGACCGATCGGCACGCCGCCGAAGACGACGGCGCAGCCGATATTGGAAAACTTGCCGTAGGTGCGGAAGCTCTCTTCGATCTGCGCAGCGAGTTCACGCGTCGGCGCGAGCACGAGGACGCGGCAGGCGCGCGCGCCGGCGCCTTTGTGGTTGGCCACGAGACGATCGATGATGGGGAGTGCGAAAGCGGCGGTCTTGCCGGTGCCCGTCTGGGCGAGGCCGACGACGTCGCGGCCGGCGAGCACGGGGGCGATGGCCTGCGCCTGGATCGGCGTGGGCGTCTCATAGCCTTCAGCCGCGAGCGCCTTCAAAATCGGCGCGCTGAGGCCGAGGTCGGTAAATTTGGTCAAGGAGTGGGTACTTTCAGAACGCGCGCCGACGGGTGCTGGTGTCGCACAGACAGGGCGGGCGGGAAGCGGAGCGCGGCGACGGCGATGAGCGGTTCAGAAAACCGAACGTCGATGGTTGCGCTTCGAGGGGACCGCGTCCGCGAGAAAGCAGCGTTGCTGCAGGTGCGAACGGTCGCTGAAGCGAGGTATGCGGGATGGAGGTGAACAAGTCAACAACGCGCCGCGCCACACCTGTGACTGCGGTCGCATCGGGCATCGCATCGAACGGCCAGTTTAAGGCGGTTGCGCGCCGTGCTATGCGCAAAACAGGCAGTCGCCGCATGCAAGGATGCGGTGCGAATGGGGAGTTCGAGATGTCGATGAAGATGACGATCCTGGCCGTCGCGGCGGCGACCGCCATGACGTGCGCCACGGCCGCCGCGCAGCCGAAGGCGGCGGAAAGCACCACGCCCGACGTGCCGCGCTGCGCGCGCAGCCTCGGCAGCGTGTCCATCCAGAACGGCGATACGGCAGGCTGGAGTCACTATCGCCTGCAACCGCCGGCGGCGTTGCTGAAGGTCGTCATCCAGCGCTCGGGCTGCTTCACGGTCGTCGAACGCGGCGCGGGACTCGACGCGGCCGTGCGCGAACGCGATCTCGCGGGCGGCGGCAATCTGCAGCGCGGCTCCAATGTCGGCGGCGGACAGATCCGCGCGGCGGATTATGTGCTGCTCGCCGACGTGATCGCGAAGGACAACAATTCGAGCGGCGGCGGCGTGGGCGCAGCAGTCGGCGGTCTGGTGGGCGGACGCTTCGGCGCGGCCGTTGGCGGCGCGAGCGTGCGCAACCAGAACGCCCAGGCGATGCTGTCGCTGACCAATGTGCGCACGACCGAGAGCTTCTCCACCGAAGGCAACGCGACGAACCGCAACATCCGCTTCGGCGGCGGCGGGTGGCTCGGCGTCGGAGGCGCAGCTCTGGGCGGCTACACCGACACAGACATCGGTCGCGTGATCACGGTCGCTTTCATCGACGCCTACAGCGCGTTGGTCGTGCAGGCGGGCGGCGTGGTCTCGGGCAACGCTGCGGCAGACGCACCGCGCGCAACGGTCGTCACCACCGAGGCGACCCCCTTGCGCAGCGGACCGAACAACTCCGGCTCGCTGATGCGCACGCTGCCGGTGGGCGCCATGGTCTACCCCCTCGGCGAACGTCAGGGCATGTACTGGAAGGTCGCCGACGAGAACGACAACGAAGGCTGGGTGAACAACGGCACGCTGCAGCCCAAGCGCTGATCCCAGGCAGTTTCGACAACAAGGCCGCGGGTGCCGCAAGCGCTCGCGGCCTTTTCATTCCACCCGGCGTTCAGGGCATCGGCGGGCTACCCGTCGCCGAAGTACTCCTGCACCTTTTGCTCAAGCGACTTCAGATTCTCGTCCACCCAGCGTTGCGCCAGCCCCGGCACGATGGAGTCGAAGTGGATATGCGGACGTACGCGCATGCCGCAAATCTTGCCGAAATAGTCTTCGAAGAGGGTCCTCATGGAGACCCATGCACCCTGCTCATTGAGCCACGTCGCCGAGGAACCCGAGGCGCTGACGTGGATGAGTTGACGATCGGTCAGCAACGGGCCGCGACCGCCGCCGTGCAGCTCCGCATAGCCGAAGCCCACGCCGAACACCCTTTCGATGTAGCCTTTCACGATCGCGGGAGGCGCGTTGAACCACAGCGGATAGACGAACGCGAACACGTCGACATCCTGCAGCATCTGCCGCTCGGCCACGACATCGGCAGCCGGCGTCCAGCCTTCGCGGCCCGGCATTTCAGTGCGTTTGAGTCGCGGGTCGAAATCCATGCGGTAGAGATCCCGCATCAGAAACTCGTGCCCCAGCGCCGATACCGCCGCGCCATAGGTTTGCGCAAGCGCCATCGTGAAGCTCGTCTGGTCCGGGTGACCGACAATGATGGCGTGCTTCATTGTACAACCGGGAAGAGCACCGAGACACGCACACCCTGATCGGCCTCCACGCAACCGAAGTTCAGTTCGCCTCCGATCTGCCGGACGAACGACAACACTATTTTCATGCCAAGCCCCTTGCTGGCCGCTGGAGCGAAGGTATCGGGAAGGCATCGCCCGCTGTTGGAAACGGACAGCCGGCACATGTTGTTCCCTTCCCGGGCAAGGCGCACGGCGACGTCTCCCGCGCCGTACTTGACTGCGTTGGTGATCAGTTCGGCAACAATGAAACCGAGGGGCACGGCAGTCTCGGTCGGCAGCGTGATCTCGCACGCATCGACCTGAACGGCCTCCGCGTCCCCCTGCCCCGACAGCATGGCGGAGATGTCCTCGCAGATACCTTCGAGGTACGGCTTGAACGCCACGCCGTGCTGCGCATCCATGCTGTGCAGCCGGCGATGGACGCGTCCCATCGCAGCGACGCGCGCAGAGGCTGCCGACAATTGTCCCGCCGCTTCCGCGCATGTCGTGCACCGACCCTGCATCGCGAGCAGGCCGGACACGATTTGCAGGCTGTTGAGCAACCTGTGTTCGGATTCATCGCTGAGCAGTCTCATCTGCTGGATATGGTCGTCCCTTTCGCGCAGCAGAACGGCTTCGCGTGCGAGCGCATCCTTCAGCGCAATGACGGGACACTTCTCGCTCGCCAGCCCACATTCGCGGACGGCCGCCACGGCGCGAGCGGAGAGGTCTGCGTTTGCCGCACGCGCCACTTCGGCAGGCTTACTCGCGCTCATCATCTTGCTTTCGGGATTGAATCAGCCACGTGGCTGGGGATCTGTCGCCTCTGGCATGGAAAACCCGAGTCAAATCGACCGCATTGATCGGGATCAAGGACGGCAAACCGCCGCGCCGGTTCACGCTCGCGCCCAAACGAATAGAGCCGGCGCCTTGCGACGCCGGCTCTTGCCTTCACTTTTTTAAGCGATCTCAGTTCGCGACAGGCTTGCCGTCTTCGTCCCAGATCTCGAGCGGCGCGATGTTGAGCGTGCGCAGGCCCGCTTCGATCTTCGCGCGGTCGCCGACGACGATCCACACGAACTTCGACGGGTCGACGATTTCGCGCGCGGCGGCGTTTGCATCCGCTAGCGTGAGCGCCTTCAGGCGCGCCGGCAGGGTCGGCGTCCAGTCGAGCGGACGGCCTGCCGCCTCGGACGCCGAAAGCGTATTCAGCACCGCGCCGTTGGTTTCGAACGCACCTGGCAGCGCGCGGGTCTGGAACGTCACCGCCGTCGCGAGTTCTTCCGCTGTCACCGGACGCGACCCGACCACATCGGCGAGTTCCTTTTGCAGTTCGCGCATGCTCTCGATGGTCTTGTCGCTCTGCACCGGCGCGCTGACGATCCACGGACGTTGACCGCGCGCGTCCACGAAGGACGAGCGCACGCCGTAGGACCAGTGCTTGTCTTCACGCAGGTTCATGTTGATGCGCGAGGTGAAGGCGCCGCCGAAGCTGCGGTTCATCACTTGCTGGGCAAGCGCGCTCGGCGCCGCGGACGGCGTCGTGGCGCGACCGATCAGGATGATCGACTGCGGCGCGTTGGGGCGATCCACGAGGATGAGACGCGGCGCGCGCACGGTCGCGTTGGCGGCAGGCGCCGTGACACGCAGCGGCGTCGTCGGCGCTGTCCACCCGCGGAATGCCGTGTCGAGCGCTGCGGTCGCTTCGGCGAGCGTGAGATCGCCGACGACATAGAACGTCGCATTGTCGGGACGGATACGCTCGGCATGGAACGCGCGCATGTCGGCGCTGCCAAGGGCGCGGATCGACGCTTCCGTACCCGAGCCCGTCAGCGGCACCGCGTACGGATTGCCTTCCGGATAGAGCGCGAGCGGCATGAGCCGCGTGCCCACCGCGTTCGGGTTGGCCTTCTCCTGACGGATGCCGGCGAGCCACACCGTCTTCACGCGATCGATTTCGGCTTGCGCGAAAGCGGGATTGCGCACGACGTCGGCCATCAGCGCGAGCGAGGGCGTGAGTTTGCCCTTCAGCGCCGAGAGCGTGACCGTGCTCATTTCCAGCCCTGCGCCTGCGGACAGGCGCGCGCCGAGTTCTTCGGTTTCTTCATTGATGCGCACGGCGCTTCGTGTGGCCGTGCCTTCGTCCAGCATGCCCATGGTGAAGCTGGCCGTGCCGACGCCGCGACCGGCATCTGCGGTGTAGCCGCCGGTGAACGCCGCCTGGATTTCCACGGTGGCTGTGCCCGGACGCCGCGCCAGCACGACGCGCGCGCCGTTGGCGAGACGCCCCTGCTCGATCGCCGGGAAGACGAGGTCAGGCGTGGTCGCCACAGTCGGCGGTCCCGCTGAACGGTTCACCGTCGACGCCGTTGCAGAGAGATTGCCGAACGGGATCACGTCGACCTGGTGCCAGCCGTGCGCCATCCATTCGCGCGCCTCGTTGCGCACCTCAAGCGGCGTGGCCTCACGCAACCATTGCAGCTCCTTGCGGTAGTGACCGGGGTCGTCGGCGTAGAGCCAACCTTCCGCGAGCACGGTGATCTTGCCGCCGAAACCGCCGACACGTTCCGTACCGCGCACGAATTGCGCATAGCGACCCGTCTTCACGCGCTCGACTTCTGCAGCGGTGGGGCCGGTCGCGAGGAACTGGTTTACCACCGCATCGGCGCGCGCCATCACGTCGTCGATGGTCTGGCCTTCGGCGAGCGTCACGTCGATTTCGAGAATGCTGGTCAGCTCGAACGGCTGGAAAGACACGCTGACATTGGTTGCGACCTTCTGGTCGATCACCAGCGCCTTGTAGAGCCGCGAGGACTTGCCGCCGCCGAGCACTTCAGCGGCGATATCGAGCAGCGTCGCGTCGCGGGTTTCGCCGCCCGGCACGGTCCATGCGCGGAACGTACGCGTCTGCGGCACGCGATCACGCAGCACGTCGCGCGTGTTGCCGACCTTGATCGGGACATTGACTTCGCGACGCGTGAGCGGCGGGCCCGGATCGATCTCGCCGAAATACTTTTCGACGAGCGGACGTGCGGTCGCGGCGTCGATGTCGCCCGCGAGCGCAAGGACCGCGTTTGATGCGCCGTAGTATTCGCGGAACCACGCCTTCACGTCTTCGAGGGACGCGGCGTTGAGATCGTCCATCGAGCCGATGGTGGACCAGCGATAAGGGTGGCCTTCGGGGAAGAGACCGGCGAGCTGGGCATATTCGACGAGGCCGTAGGGCCGGTTATCGCCCTGGCGCTTTTCGTTCTGCACGACGCCGCGCTGCTCATCGAGCTTGGCCTGGTCGATCACGCCGAGAAGGTGGCCCATGCGATCGCTTTCGAGGAAGAGCGTCATGTCGAGGGCGGTCTTCGGCACGGTCTGGAAGTAGTTGGTGCGGTCGAACCAGGTGGTGCCGTTCTGGTCGGTGGCGCCGACTTGTTCGAACGGCTTGAACCATTCGCCGCGATAGTTTTCCGAGCCGTTGAACATGAGGTGTTCGAAGAGGTGCGCGAACCCGGTCTTGCCGGGGCGTTCATCGCGCGAGCCGACGCCGTACCAGATGCCGACGCCGACGACCGGCGCCTTGCGATCGGTGTGCACGACGACGCGCAGGCCGTTCTTCAGCGTGAATGTCTCGTACGGAATATTGACGTCGCCGACGGCCTGCGACGGCGTCGCTGCGCGCTGCTGCGCCTCCGCCACCTGCACGGCGCCAAACGCACCGGCGCTCAGGACAAGCGCCAGCGCCGAACTCATCATCCACTTCATCCGCAACCCCTTGTTATCGCGACGGGATCGAGCCCATCTCGTTTATCGATATGGAGGTGATAGCGGGGCGGAAGGGCGCGCGCAAAAGAAAAGAGCGACGTTTCCGCCGCTCTTTCCGCCTTTCGTCGCAATTTCGTGAGGCTTACGCCGCCTGCTTCACCTTCTCGCTGCCGTAGCGGCCGTAGAACGTCTCGCCCTTCTCGGCCATTTCGCGCAGGAGCGCGTTGGGCTTGAAGCGGTCGCCGTACTTGGCAGCGAGCGCGTCGCACTCTTCCACGAACTTCTTCACGCCGACGCCGTCGATGAGGCTCGCCGTGCCGCCGGTGTAGGGCGCAAAGCCCCAGCCGAGGATGGAGCCGATGTCGGCGTCGCGGGCGCTGGTGAGAATGCCTTCCTCAAAGCAGCGCGCCGTTTCCAGCGACTGGATGTAGAGGATGCGCTTGATGAGCTCGGCCTTGAGGTCCGGCGGGCACTCGGCGACTTTCGTCGCCACGATGTCGGTGATGCCGGGCCAGAGCTTCTTTTTCCCTTCGGCGGGATAGTCGTAGAAGCCCTTGCCGTTCTTGCGGCCGAAACGCTGCAGGTCGACGACCATCTTCTCGATGACGCCGTCAACCGGCGTGGCCTTGTAGGCGCCGCCGAGATCCTTCTTCGTCTGCTCGCGGATCTTCCACGACAGATCGAGCGCGACTTCGTCGTTCAGCGAAAGCGGGCCGACCGGCATGCCCGCCATCTTGCCGATGTTCTCAATGATCGCCGGCTTGATGCCCTCGCCGAGCATGGCGAGGCCTTCGCCGATGAAGGTGCCGACGATGCGCGAGGTGTAGAAGCCGCGGCTGTCGTTGACGACGATCGGCGTCTTCTTGATCTTCAGCACATAGTCGATGGCTTTCGCGACCGTCTCCTGCGACGTCTTCTTGCCGAGGATCAGTTCGACGAGGCCCATCTTGTCGACCGGCGAGAAGAAGTGGACGCCGATGAAGTTTTCCGGACGCACGCTTGCTTCCGCAAGGCCCGTGATCGGCAGCGTCGACGTGTTGGAGCCGAACACGGCGCCGGCAGCGAGTTGCGCTTCGGCCTGCTTGGTGACTTCCGCCTTGATCTCGCGGTTCTCGAACACGGCTTCGACGACGAAGTCCGCGCCCTTCACGTCGTCATAGCTCGTTGTCGTCTTGATGAGCGCGAGCGTGGCGTCGGCCTTTTCCTGCGTCATCTGTCCGCGCGACACGCGCTTGTCGAGCAGCTTCTTCGAGTAGGCCTTGCCCTTCTCGGCGCCTTCGATGGTGGTGTCGAGCAGCACGGTCTCGATGCCGGCCATCGCCTGCACGTAGGACACGCCGGCGCCCATGAAGCCCGCGCCGATCACGGCGACCTTCTTGATCTCGTACTTCGCGAAGCCTTCGGGGCGGTTGGCGCCCTTCGACAACTCCTGCATCGACAGAAACAGCGAGCGGATCATCGCGCGCGCCTGCGGCGTCTGCAGCGTCTTGACGAAATAGCGGCTCTCGATGCGCAGCGCCGCATCCATCGGCACCTGGATGCCTTCATAGAGGCAGCTCATGATGTGCTTCTGCGCGGGATAGTTGCCGTAGCTCTGCTTCATCAGCACGGCGTTGCCGCCGACGAAAGCCATGCCGCCGCCCGGCGAGTACGGGCCGTCCTTCACGCGGTAACCCTTCTTGTCCCACGGCTGCACGGCGTCAGGCGTTCCCTTCAGCCATTTCTTCGCCGCGCGCAGCGTCTGGCCGGGCTCGACGACATCGTTGATAAAGCCGAGCGCTTTGGCTTCCGTCGCATTCTTCGATGTGCCCTGCAGGATCATCATCGCAGCGTTCTGCACGCCGATGAGACGCGGCAAGCGTTGCGTCCCGCCGGCGCCGGGAAGCAATCCCACTTTCGATTCCGGCAGACCGAACTGGATCTTCGGATTGTCCGCCGCGACGCGGTAGTGGGTGGCGAGCGCGATCTCGAGACCGCCGCCGAGCGCGAGACCTTCGAGCGCACACGCCACCGACTTGCCGCAGGTTTCCAGCGAACGCAGCACGCGATTCATCGAGTGCGAGCCTTCAAAGGCCGCGCGCAGACGATCTTCCGCCGAGGCCGTCGACTGCGCCGCGTTCGAGCCCATCTCACCAAGATCGGCGCCGGCGCAGAAGCCGCTCGCCTTGCCCGAGGTCAGCACCGCGCCCTTGATCTTGGGATCGGTCTTGATCTGCTCCACGATCTGCGGGAGCTCCTTCATCACACCCGCCGTGATGGTGTTCATCGACCGGCCCGGCACGTCGAACGTGAAAACGGCGATGCCGTCCTCGTCGAGCTCGAACTTGAAATTTTCCATTTGTCCTCTTCCCTGTCCCGTATGCGAAAGCGCGGCGCCGACCGACGCCGCGCTTCCTCCGTTTCTCAGACGCGTTCGATCACCATCGCGGTGCCCATGCCGGCGCCAACGCACAGCGTGATCAGCGCGCGTTCCTTGTCGGCGCGTTCCAGTTCATCGACCATTGTGCCGACGATCATGCCGCCGGTCGCGCCGAGCGGGTGACCCATGGCGATGGCGCCGCCGTTGACGTTGACCTTGGCCATGTCGAGTTCGAGCGCCTGCACCCAGCGCAGCACAACCGACGCGAACGCCTCGTTCAGCTCCCAGAGATCGATGTCCTTCGTGGTCATGCCGAGCTTCTTCAGAAGCTTCGCGGTGACGAATTCCGGACCCGTGAGCATGATCGCCGGTTCGGAGCCGATCGAGGCGCCACCGAGGATCTTCGCGCGGGCTTTGAGGCCCAGCGCCTTGCCCATTTCCTTCGTGCCGATCAGCACCGCCGAGGCGCCGTCGACGATACCCGACGAATTGCCCGCGTGGTGGACGTGCATCACGTCTTCCACTTCCGGGTAGCGTTGCTTGATGACCTCGTCGAAGCCCGGCATCTGCTCGCCCTGCACCGTGAAAGCCGGCTCAAGCGAACCGAGCGATTGCATGGTGGTGTCGGGACGCATGTGTTCGTCGCGATCGAGCAGCGTGAGACCGAGCTGGTCCTTCACCGGTACGATTGACTTCTTGAAGCGGCCTTCCTTCCACGCCGCTGCTGCGCGCTGCTGCGACTGCACGGCGTATGCATCCACGTCCGTGCGGGTGAAGCCGTACTTCGTGGCGATGAGATCGGCGCCGACGCCCTGCGGCGTGAAGTAGGATTTCATCGCGATGGTCGGGTCGGTCGCCCAGGAACCGCCGGCGGCGCCCATGGGGATGCGCGACATGCTTTCCACGCCACCGCCGATGACCATGTCGGCTTCGCCCGACTTCACCTTCGCCGCCGCCATGTTGCAGGCTTCCAGACCCGACGCGCAGAAGCGGTCGATCTGCACGCCCGCGACGCTTTCGGCGTAGTCGGCGTTGATGACCGCGATGCGGGTGATGTCGCCGCCCTGCTCGCCCACCGGCGAAACGCAGCCGAAGACCACGTCGTCGACCTTGGAGGTGTCGAGATTGTTGCGGTCGCGGATCGCCTGCAGCACCTGCGTGGCGAGGCTCAGCGCCGTCACCTCATGCAGGGTGCCCGTCGACTTGCCCTTGCCACGCGGCGTGCGGACCGCGTCGAAAATGTAGGCTTCGCTCATAGTCAAACTCCAACGATTTCAATCGCCCTGCGTGGGACCGGAGGCATCCCTTGGCGCGACCCGCCTCCAAAAAAGAAGGGGGCGCGCGCCTACCATCCGCTGTCGCTCCAACCGGGCGGGCCGGAACGCGGTATTCAATCTTGTATGCGTCATGCCCGCGCCTCGACTTTCACGTCGCAGCGCAGGCTGTTGGCGATGAAGCACGCTTCATGCGCCTTGTGGTGCAATTCGTCGAGCGTTGCGGCGTCGGGAATTTGCGCGCCGCTCCACGCGCATTTCGGGCGCAACGTGATGCGCGTGAACGCGACCTTGCCGCGCTCGTCCTTGCCCATCACGCCCTCGGCTGCGTCCTCGTAGCTGTCGAGCACGAAGCCGCCCCGCCGTGCATAGTCGATGAACCACAGCATGTGGCAGGACGAGACGGACGCCACGAGCAACTCTTCCGGATCGGCGGCCTCGGCCTGCGAATACGGCGCCGGCACGTTCGCCGGGCTCGCCGAACCCGCAATCGACACGCCGCCGTCGAACGCGACCGTGTAGGCGCGCGCATATTTGTTGTCCGTGAAGACAGCATCGCCGCGCGACCAGACGACGGAGGCGGTGTAGGCGCTCAACTCTACAGCGTCCTCGCGATCAGCACTTTCATGACTTCGTTCGCGCCGCCGTAGATGCGCTGCACGCGGGCGTCGCGGTACATGCGGCCGATGTCCATCTCGTTCATATAGCCCCAGCCGCCGTGCAGCTGCAGGCATTCGTCGACGACTTCGCACTGCACGTCGCTGACCCAGTACTTCGCCATCGAGGCGGTCGCCGCGTCGAGTTCGCCCTTCAGCAGCCGCTCGGTGCAGTGATCGACGAACACCTTCGCCACCGTCGCCTTGGTCTTGCACTCGGCGAGCTTGAATTGCGTGTTCTGGAAATCCATCAGCGTCTTGCCGAAGGCCTTGCGCCCTTTCACGTACTGCGCGGTCAGCGTGAGCGCGCGCTCCATCATGGCCACGCCCTGGATGGCGATCTGCAGGCGTTCCGACGCGAGTTGCTGCATGAGCTGGACGAAGCCCTGGCCCTCGATGGGGCCGAGGAGGTTCGACGTCGGCACGCGCACGTCCTCGAAGAATATCTCCGACGTGTCCTGCGCATCCTGGCCGACCTTGTCGAGGTTGCGACCGCGACGATAACCTTCGACTTCGTCGGTCTCGACGATGATGAGCGAGGTGCCCTTCGCGCCCTGCGTCGGATCGGTCTTGGCGACGACGATCATCAGATTGGCCGTCTGGCCATTGGTGATGAAGGTCTTCGAGCCGTTGATGACGTAGTGGTTCCCGTCCTTCTTGGCGGTCGTCTTCACGCCCTGGAGATCCGAGCCCGCGCCCGGCTCGGTCATCGCGATGCCGCCGACGAGTTCGCCGCTGGCCATGCGCGGCAGCCACTTGTCTTTCTGTTCCTTGGAGCCGTAGTGATAGATGTACGGCGCGACGATGGCGTTGTGCAGCGAGGCGCCGAAGCCGTCGATGCCCATCTCGCCCATCGCGTACATGATCACCGCGTCGTGGCGGAAATCGCCGCCCGCGCCGCCGAATTCCTCCGGCGCGGAGACGCACAGCAGACCCGCCTGACCGGCCTTCGTCCACATGTCGCGGTCGACGACGCCGTTCTCGCGCCACTTCGCCATTTTTTCCGGCGTCGCTTCGCGGGAAAAGAATTCGCGCACGCTGCGATCGAAGATCTCGAGTTCCTCGTCGTCACGCCAACTGGACTTCGGCACCTGGATCGCGGGCATGTCGTTTCCTTCTTGTTGTCAGAACGCGTCCGCCGACAGCGCCATCAGCGTGTCGGAGCCGCTTTTCAGTTTCGCGAGATGGGCGGCCGCATCCGGCAGCATGCGTTCCACGAAGTGGCGGCCGGTGACGATCTTGGTGTCGTAGAACGGATCGGCGCCGTTGGCCTTCTTCGCGTCGAGCGAGGCTTTCGCCATCAGCGCCCACATGTAGGCGAGCGCGGTGATGCCGAAGAGGTGGAGATAATCGTGGCTCGCGGCGCCGGCGTTGTCGAAGTTCGACATGCCGTTCTGCATCAGCCACATGGTCCCCTCCTGGAGCTGGGCCTTCGCAGTGGTCAACCCGTCCAGATAGACCTTCATCTGCGGATCGTCGGCGTTCTCGCCGATGAAGGCGTCGATCTCGTTGAAGAACGTGAACACCGCGCGGCCGCCGTTCGCCGCAAGCTTGCGGCCGACGAGATCGAGCGCCTGGATGCCGTTGGCGCCTTCGTAGATCTGCGCGATGCGGGCGTCGCGCACGAACTGCGACATGCCCCACTCTTCGATGTAGCCGTGACCGCCGTAGATCTGCTGGCAGTTGGTGGCGTTCGCGTAGCCTTTGTCGGTGAGATAGCCCTTCAGCACCGGCGTCATCAGCGCCATGTAGTCGCCGGCCTTCTCGCGCACCTTCTCGTCAGGCGAATAGGTGAGCAGATCGCCGTAGAGCGCTGTCCAGAACGTGAAGGCGCGAGCGCCTTCGTTGAATGCGCGCGCATCCATCAGCATGCGACGCACGTCCGGGTGCACGATGATCGGATCAGCCGGGCCGTCGGCGTTTTTCGGACCCGTGAGACTGCGCCCCTGCAGGCGATCCTTCGCGTAGGCGACGCCGTTCTGGTAGGCCGCTTCCGACTGCGAAAGCCCCTGCATGCCGACGCCGAGACGCGCCACGTTCATCATCGTGAACATGGCGTTCAGGCCCTTGTTCTCCTGACCGACGAGATAGCCGACGGCGTCATCGTAGTTCAGCACGCACGTGGCGTTGCCGTGGATGCCCATCTTCTCTTCGATCTTGCCGCAGACCACGCCGTTGCGCGGTCCCGGTTCGCCGTTCGCATCGAGGATGAACTTCGGCACGATGAACAGCGAAATGCCCTTCACGCCGCCCGGCGCGCCTTCGACGCGCGCAAGCACCAGGTGGATGATGTTCGGCGCGAGATCGTGTTCGCCGGCGGAGATGAAGATCTTCTGGCCGGTGATGCGGAACGATCCGTCCGCCTGCGGCACGGCTTTCGTGCGCAGGAGACCGAGATCGGTGCCGCAGTGCGGCTCCGTCAGGTTCATCGTCCCCGTCCATTCGCCGGTGACGAGTTTGGGGAGATAGGCCTGCTTCAGTTCGTCGGAGCCGTGATGATGGAGCGCTTCGTACGCGCCGTGGCTCAGGCCCGGATACATGCCGAACGCCATGTTCGCGCTCGACACCATCTCGTTCCACGCAAGGCTTACCACGTGCGGCAGGCCCTGCCCGCCATATGCCGGATCGCTGCCGAGCGCGGGCCAGCCGCCTTCGACGAGAAGCTTGTAGGCGTCCTTGAATCCGGTCGGCGTCGTTACCGAGCCATCGGGATGACGCGTGCAGCCTTCATGATCGCCCACAGCGTTCAGCGGCTGCAGCACGTTCTCGCAGAACTTCGCGCCTTCCTCGAGCACCTGCTCGACGAGATCCATCGGCGCGTCCGCGAACCCCGGAAGGTTCGCGTAGCGGTCGATGTTCAGCACGTTGCGGAACAGGAACTTGAACTCGCGCAATGGCGCCTTGTACGTCGGCATCGACGAAACTCCCCGGCCGTTTATGTCAGCGGCCTGCCTCTAGCACGGCTTCGTGCTTCTTGAAGCTTCAGGCGTCTTGCAGACGGCGCTTGGCTTCCTGTTCGAAGGCGCGGGCGGCGGCGAGGCCAGCCTTGGGCGCGGGCTCGGCGAGACGGCCTTCCAGCCACGTGATGCCGTCGGCGAGGGCCTGGATGGCGCCTTCGAGGTCTTCGCGTTGGGATTCCAGCGTCACCGCGCGGGCGCGGAACTTCTTGAGCGCGGTCTGCATCTGCGCGCGCTCGCCGTCATTCAGGTCATAAAGGTCAAGGATTTCCTTGATCTCGGTGAGCGGGAAGCCGACGCGCTTGCCGCGCAGGATCAGGATCAGGCGGCCGCGGTCGCGGACGGAGTAGACGCGGTTGAGGCCGTCCCGGCGCGGAGAAAGCAGGCCGCGATCCTCATAGAAGCGCAGCGCGCGGGGCGTCACTTTGAACTCACGGGCGAGTTCGGAAATCGTCCAGGTGCGTTCGGCCTTCATGTTCGCGTCTCCCTTTTTATATGACGTTCGGTCCATATAGTTCGCCGTTTACGTCAACGTCAAGTTACCTTTAAGGCATGACGTCAAGTTCATCCGTCGCGGAACCTATCCACCGGTTATCCCCGACGTCGCAGCCCTTGCCTGTGGGTAATTTTTACACGGCGTTAACGACGATGACGTTCTCGTCGATCATGCGCGAGTGGGCTGATTCTGCCCGGCGCCCTGCCTTGCGGGTCGCCACGCGTACGAGAGGGCTGAGAATGACCGGGGCAAACGCCAAGACTTTCGACGGACCGGAGTCCAGACCGTCGGACCCGTCCGCCGGAGCCGCTCAAAAGCATGGGCTGACGCTGAGCGAATGGCTGAACCAGTCCGTGCTCGCGCACGAGGAGGCCTCCAGGCCCGTGGAGCCCGGCCGCGCCGCCTTGCCTCACATCGAACCCGGCATCGAAGGCGGCGACGACTGGTCGCTCAACGCGAGCCCCGAAACCAAGCGCATGGCCGATGCGCTGGAGCGTCTTGCGAGCCGTCTGGAAAACAGCGAACGCCGCCACGCGTTGGTGATGACCGGCCTCGACCGCTCCGTGCTCGGCCTCGCCGCGCGCGTGGAAGAAGCCGAGACGGACGTGCGCCAGAGCACGGTGAAGGTCGCCGGCGCCATGGAAGCCCTGCGTCGCACGGGTGACGAGATCGCCGAACGCGTCGCCCACGCCGAAGCGCTGGCGCGCGAAGCCGCGACCGAAGTCCTCGCCACCATCCAGGAATTCACCACCGTTCAGTCGGAGATCGACGGGCGCTTTACTTCTGTCGAGGAAGCCGCGCGCCGCTCTGCGGAAACCATCGCCGCCAGCGCGCTCACCGAAGCGCGCCAGAGTCAGGCCGAACTCGCCCAGCGCGTGGAAGAAGCGGAGGCCGCAAGCCGCCTCGCAGCGGAAACCGCCGTCGCCGAAATCCGCGCGGCGCAGACCGCGCTCGCCGATCGGCTCGCGCTTGCCGAAGTCGATGCGCGTGAATCCGCACTCGACGCCGTGCGCGCGCTGCGTGGCGAACAGCAGGAACTGGCCGATCGTCTCGCCATCGCCGAAACCGGCGGTCGCGCAGCGGCGCAGGACGCCATGCGTGAATTGCAGGCCGCGCAGGCGGCGATGCACAAGCGCCTTCACCAGATCGAGACGGAAACGCGCCGCTCCACTGCCGAAGCGTTGCTGGAAGTGCGCGCCGCGCACGAAGAACTCGCCGCGCGCGTCGCGGGCGCAAGCTCGGCCGACGCGGTGTCCGACATCGAGTCCGCGCAACGAACGCTGACCGATCGTCTGGAATCCATCGAAACAATCGCGCGCGACACCGCGTCCCGCGCTGCCGCCGAAGTCGCGGCCGGCCAGCAAGGCATCGAGCAACGCCTCGAGCAGATCGAAGCCGCCACGCGCGAAGCCGCCGCCAATCTGCGCATGGGCGCCGCCGCCGCGATCAATCAGGTGCGCGCCGCGCAGCTCGATCTCGAAAAGCGGGTGAAGCTCGTCGAAGCGGGCGCTTCGTTCGGTTCGGGCGTTGACGGGGACGCCGTGCGCCAGCTGCATCATCAGCTGGAAGAACGCCTTGAGCGCATGGAGCGCGATCCGGGCCGCGGTCAGGACCGCGCCGCGCTGCACATGCTCGACGCCAAGATCACCGGCCTCGCCGCCGCCGTGCGCGACAGCCGTGAAAAGACCGCGCAGGAAATCGAAGGCCTGCACAAGAAGGGCGGCGAAGAGTTCTTCACCCGCGTCGAAAAGCTCGAACAAACCGTCGAAAGCACGATTGCGCGCCTCGCCGAGCGCCTGGCGACCGCCGAAGCCACCGCCAACGACGCCATCCGTGCACTGGAACACGCGCCGGGCGCCGCCGCCGAAACCGATGCGTTCCGCTCCATGGTGGAAGCGCGCCTCGACGGCATGGCCTCCTCCATGACCGATATCCGCTCCGAGATCGCGAGCCAGATCGCCACCGCAGGCCTGGTCGGTTCTGCGGACGGCCCCGAAGTGGAAGCAGCACTTGCCGATGTGAACCGTCGCGTCGCCGCCGCCGAGCGCCGTCAGGCGCACACGATCGAAGCGATCTCCATCGAGATCCGCCGCATGTCGGAAAGCGTGGATCGCCGCCTGCGCATGCTGGAAACGCGCAACGATGACTCCGCCGCGGTCGCCGTGCGCGAGGAAGTGGAGCGCCTCACCCAGACGCTCGAACAGCGCCTCGATGAAATCGATCAGCGCGAACTTGCGGGCGCGGAACGCGTGGGCGCTGAACTCGGCCGTCTTGCGGAGCGCTTCGACGACCGCTTCGATGGCGTGGAACGCCGCAGCGCCGAAGCCATCGAGCATGTGGGCGAACAGGTCGCGCGCATGGCCGAACGGTTCACGCAGCGCCAGGACGTGATGGCGCGCGAACTCACTGAACGCATCGTTGAAAGCGAAGAGCGCCAGACCTCGCGCCTCTCTGACGCCATCAGCAATCTCAACTCACGCCTGTCCGAAGCCGAAGAACTCTCGGGCTCGTCGATCTCGCCGGTGCAGAAGGCGATGTCGAGCCTCGCGCAGCGTCTGCAGGCGGTGGAAGACAGCGTGCCTGGCGCCAGGCGCACGAGCTACGATCCCGCACGCACGCACGACATGCCGATCGTGTATGCGCTCTCGGCAGAACCGCAGTTCGAGGTCGAACTCGATACTCCCGTGCATATCGCGCACGCGGCCAACGAAAGTGAAGCTACCGCCTACGCGCACAATCTCGCCGACAACTACGAAATGCCCTCGTTCGACGATGCCGCGCCGGAAATGCCGACAGTCTCACCGAACGAGATCGACGACACGGTCGATATCGACGCCGTTCTGCCCGCGACGATGTCGCTCGACACGTTCGATGAATTGCTGCCGGAAGCGCGCGCACCTGAAACGCACGCTGCGGAAACGGCCCAGGACGTGACGACGCTTGTGGAAGAAGTCGCCTTCCCTTGGGACGCTGGCGAGACGGTGGCGGAAATGACTCCGCCCGCCGTCGAGGACCTGTTCGAAGCCGAGATTGTCGATCCGGTCTTTGAGGCTGCGCCTGCCGAAGCAAAGGGCAACTACCTCGACGCCGCGCGCCGCGCGGCACAGACAGCGCAACAAGCCAACAAGCGCGGCGGCGCCAAGGCGAATGCAGGCCCCGTGACGGGTCTGCGCGGCCCCAATCGCGTGATCGTGTGGAGCGCCGCCGGCGCTATCGCGGTCGCGCTCGCGGGCGGCGCCTACTTCTGGAACAAGCGCGACGCGCAAGGTCCCGTCGATACGCGGCCCGCTCCCGATCCGTCGGCGACGCCGCTGGATCCGGTCGTCACGCCCGCCATCGAGGGCGCCCTCGGCGAGACGCCGCTCGACGGCGTCGCTCCCGGTCTCGATCCAGCCAACGCCAACGACTCCATCGCCGACGCCGCCGCCAAGGCGAAGTCGGATGCCGAGGCCCGAGCCGCCTCGAAGGCGAAGGACCGGATTTCCGCCCGGCCCATGCAGGGTCCGCAAGCCGCCAACGAAGTTGCCGGCGCGCGACAGATCTCGGCCAGCGCGACCACCGGCGCCATCTCGATCTCGCTGGAACAGGCCGCGATCCGCGGCGATGCGGTGGCACAGTACGAACTCGGCCTGACGCGCCTCTCCAACGGCCAGACGCCGGAGGGTGTGTCCCTGCTCCGTCGCGCCGCCAACCAGGGCCTCGCCATGGCGCAGTATCGCCTCGCCAAGCTCTTCGAGCGCGGCGAAGGCGTGCCCGTCGATCTCGCTCAGGCCCGCCAGTGGACCGAGCGCGCGGCCGCCGCCGGCAACCGCAAGGCCATGCACGATCTCGGTGTTTATTACGCGCGCGGCGAAGGCGCCCCGCTCGACGAAGCTTCGGCCTTCCGCTGGTTCCGCCAGGCGGCGGAGCTCGGGGTGGCTGACAGCCAGTTCAACCTCGGCGTGCTCTACCAGCAAGGACGCGGCACGGTCGCGAACACGCCGGAAGCACTCTACTGGTTCTCGATCGCGGCCCGCGCCGGCGACAATGACGCCCGCGCCCGGGTCGCGACGCTGGAAGCGCAGGCCCCGGCCGAGCAGGTCGCCCAGGTCCGGACCCGCGTGGAAGCCTTCCGCGCCAAGCCCGCCAGCGCCCGCGCGAACGGCGAATTCGGCCAGCGCGTGTGGAACAGCGACAGCGCCGGCGCCAGCCAACCCCGACGCACCCGATCGTGATTGCAGAGCTCCCAAGGGGCTGAAATAAGGACGGCCCCGGAACCATTCGGGATCGTCTCCGGACGTTCAATTCGGCGTTCAATCAATCAAGGCGCGCATGTCGCTGTATTTGCCGATCGCCGAAATGTCGGTGAACGCGCTGCTGATCATTATGATCAGCGGCGGGATCGGCTTTCTGTCGGGCATGGTGGGCGTGGGGGGCGGCTTCATCCTGACGCCGGCGCTGATCTTCATGGGCATTCCACCGTCCGTGGCGGTGGCGACACAGGCGAGCCAGATCACCGCGTCTTCCTTCTCGGGCGTCATCGCGCACGCGCGGCGGCGCGGGCTCGACCTGCGCATGGGCATGCTGCTGAGCATGGGCGGCGTCGTCGGTTCGACGTTCGGCGTCTGGATCTTCGCCGTGATGAAGGCGCTCGGCCAGCTCGATCTTCTCATCACCATCTTCTACGTCTTCTTCCTCGGCGTGATCGGCGCGCTGATGCTGTGGGAGAGCGTGGCGGCGCTGCGGCGGCGCGCGAAAGGCGGCCCGCCTGCACGACGACGGCGCAAGCGCGGCTGGGCGCACCGCCTGCCGCTGCGCATGCGCTTTCCGCAATCGGGTCTCTACATCAGCGTGATCCCACCTCTCGGCATCGGCCTGCTCACCGGCGTGCTGGCGGCGATCATGGGCGTGGGCGGCGGCTTCATCGCCGTGCCTGCGATGATCTACCTCCTGCGCATGCCGACGAGCGTGGTTGTCGGCACCTCCCTCTTCAGCATCATCATCATCACCGCGCTCGTCACCGTGCTGCAGTCGGCGCAGACGCAGACGGTCGATCTCGTGCTCGCCGTGCTGCTGATCCTGGGCGGCGTGGTGGGCGCACAGCTCGGCGCGCGGTTCGGCGCACGCCTGAAAGCCGAAGAACTGCGCATCATCCTCGGCGTCATCGTCTTCGCGACGGCGCTGCGCCTGCTCTGGGACCTCGTCGCGCAACCCTCCGAACTCTACGTACTGGGCCGATGACGATGGTCCGCGCGCTCCTTCTTGTGTTTGCGTTGTCGCTCATGGCGGCGCCCGCGCATGCGCAGCGTCGCGATGACCTCGCCACCGGCATCACGGAAGAAGAAGTCGCGGTCACTTCGGATTATCAGGGCGCGCGGCTCACCGTGTTCGGCGTGCACTGGCAGCGTGGGCGCGCCAAGAGCGACGTCGTCGTCCTGCTGCGCGGTCCGGGCGAGCGCGAACTCGTGCGCCGCAAGCGCCGCATTCTCGGCCTCTGGATCAACGCGGACCCGGTGCGGTTCAGCGAGGCGCCGTCGTTCTATGCGCTCGCGAGCACGCGGCCGATCGGCACGTTTCTGAGCGCGAGCACCATCGCCAATCTCGGCCTCGATCCCGGCGCGCTCGCGCGACTGGAAGGCTCCACGCCCGCCGACAGCGATCCCGCCGCCTACCGGCGTGCGCTGGTACGATTGAAGAAGGCCAACGGCCTCTACCGCGAAAGCCCCACCGGCCTGCGCCTCGAAGACGACGGCGCGTTCAAGGCGCCCTTCATCATCCCCGCAAACGCGCCCGTGGGCGCCTACACCGTGGACGTGTTCCTTTTCCGCAACGGGCGGCTGGTGCAACGCAAGCCGGGCGAAATCGTCATCTCGCGCATCGGCATCGAGAAGACGATCCACACCGCCGCGCACACCTGGCCGCTTCTCTACGGATTTTCGATGGTGCTGTTTGCGCTGGCCGCAGGCTACGCCGCAGCGTTTGCATTCCGCCGGCGTTAGGCGCCGTCCGGGGTCTGTCGCGAGGATGGCGCCGCATAAACGCGCGTGCGGCCGAGCATCAGCGCCACGCAGCCTTGCGGGAACAGCGGATCGAACGCCGCGTCGCGCACGTTGAGTCCACCGGTGTAGGCGCCGAAGGCCGGCATCACGAGGCGCTCGCCATCGGTGGCGAAGCAGCGCGCGCGCAAGGCGCGTCCACGCGCAGACACTTTCGCGCACGGATGCAGATGACCCGCGATCTCGCCGCGCGCGTCGCCGGCTTTCGGTTCGTGCCGCAGCACGAGATCGCCGAACGCGATCCTCTCCATGGCGCGCCCGCCGAGCCATGTGGGCGCTTCGGGATCGTGGTTGCCTTCGATCCACACCCAGTCCGCCGCCGCCGTCATCGCACGCAGCGTCGCCACATCGCCCGCGTCCATGCGGCCGGGCCCGTCGCGATCGTGGAAGCTGTCGCCGAGAGAAATGACGGTGTCAGGCCTGAGCCGCGCAAACAGCAGCGTCAGCCGCTGCAGCGTCGCGCGCGTGTCGTAGGGCGGCAGCATCTGACCGCGCACGGCGAAGCTCGACCCCTTCTCGAAGTGGAGGTCGGAGACGACGAGCGTGCGCGCACTCTCGATCCACAGCGCGCCTTCGGCCGTCGCCTCGGCGTCGACGCCGGCGATCTTGAATTGCAGGCCCGTTCCGACGGTGCGAAACGTCGCTGGCGCGCACGCCGCCTTCAGGCGTGGGGCGGAGAGACGTCGCCGATAACCGGAGAGCATGGACATGCTTGCTTCCCTAGCCCTGCGCCGCCGAGTCCGCCAGCGTGCCGAAGCCATCTGAGTCGGGAGAGTTACCGTTGAAGCACGCCAGACTTCTCGCAATCCTGACTCTGTTGATGCTCGCAACGCCCCCCGCCAACAGCCAGGAAAACGCAGACGAGTGCGCCCGCACGCGCGTGGACAAGATCGAACGGCCAAACGTGGTGTGGCAGCCGGGGCCGGGCGGCGATCAATTACCGCTCTGGCCCGAGGGCGTTGCCGTTCAGGCGCCGGACACCGGCGGCAATCCGGAAATGGTCGGGAGCGGCTCTCCGTTCATTGCGGGGCGCACCTGGAATTGGGCGACGTATGTCTCCCGTCCGACGATGACAATCTACAAGCCGAAAGGCGAGAACTCAGGCGTCGCGCTGCTGGTCCTTCCCGGCGGCGGCTATGCAGCCGTGGCCATGGATCTCGAGGGCACGGAGATCTGCGACTGGATTACAGATCAAGGCGTAACCTGCATCGTTCTGAAATACCGCACGCCACAGGTGTGGCGACGAGGCGCCAACGGGGTGCAGGTTCCGCCCGAGGTGCTCCTGCCGGTTGAAGATGCGCAGCGCGCCATGGGTTTGCTTCGACACAGGGCTGCTTCCTACAATATCGACCCTGACAAGATCGGCGTTATCGGCTTTTCGTCCGGGGCGCATCTTGCGGCTGTCGTGAGCAATGCAGAGAAACGCACTTACAACCGTGTCGACGCGGCAGACGATATTCCATCGCAACCTGACTTCGCGATCGTGCTTTATCCGGGGCGCTTCTTGCCAGACAGGCGGACACCGACGGAATTACGGCTTGCTCCCTGGATGAAGATCAGCCCGAGCGCACCACCCACGCTGTTGATCCACGCCATGAATGATCCAACCAATAATGTCCGCCATTCCATGGCGTATGGCCTGGCGCTCAATGAAGCGGGCGTTCCGGTAGACATGCGGTTCTTCGCCCAAGGCTGTCATGCGTTCGGACTGCGCCCGACATCGGAACCGATCACGACCGAATGGCCCGGGCTCGCCTTGCAGTGGCTGCAGACCATCAAGATGTTATCGCGCAGACCGGACTAACGAGCATGCGTCGCGCGGTCAGGGTGTGACGATCGCGAAATTCGGATCGGGCGCATCGAAGAGACCCATGAAGCGCTGCATCGCTGCGACGTCGCCTTCCAGCCGCACCGCCGGGTTGCCCGCGAGACCGCCAGGCGTCGGCGCGAGCAGCGCCTGCAGGAAAAGCGCGCGTGGCATGGTCACCGTCGCCTGCGCCGCGTCGCTTACACCCTGTTCATGCACCAGCACGCCGTTCGCAACGGTGACGAGGTGATGCTCGCTGCGATCGGGAAAGACGAGCGCAATGGAAAGCTTCCCCTCACCCGCTCTCGCGGGATCGAGCCGCACGGCCAGGAGATCGAGCACCATCGACGTCGGCGTGTTGCGAATGAAGTCGATGCTGCCGACATTTGTCGGACGCGAGTTCACGCCGTTGCGCAGTTCGCGCGCTGCGGTGAGATACATGTTCCGCCAGATCGCGCTCTCGGCCTGATAGCCGAGCTGCGTGTGCGCTTCGGCGAGCAGGTTCTTGGCTTCCGTATTGGCAGGATCGGCAAACACGACACGATCCAGCAGCTCCGCCGCCCAGCGATACTCGCCCTTGTCCATGCTCTTGCGCGCGTCCGCGATCACGCGCCGCGCGCCGCCCATCGCCGCCACATAGCGCTTCGACGCATCTTCATGCGGCAGCGGCTCCAGGTGCGCGGGATTGCCGTCGTACCAGCCCATATAGCGCTGATAGACCGCCTTCGAGTTGTGGCTCATCGTGCCGTAATAGCCGCGATTGAACCAGCGCCGCGCGAGCGACGGCGGCAGATCGAGACGTTCCGCGATCTCGGCGCCGTTGAGGCCTTGGTTCATCAGCCGCACGCTCTGGTCGTGCAGATACTTGTAGGCGTCGCGGTGCGCGCCGATGAAGTCGGTGATGCGCGCGGTCTCCCAGCGCGGCCAGCCGTGGCTGGTGAACATCACATCCGAGCGAGCGCCGTAACGGCGCAGAGACTCCGTCAGATAGTCCGCCCACGCCTTGGTATCGCGCACCAGCGCGCCGCGCGGCGTCAGCACATTGTGCATGGTGACGTTCGCGTTCTCCGCCAGGCACAGCGCGCGCCACTGCGGCAGATAAAGGTTCATTTCCGACGGCGCTTCGGTGTTCGGCGTCATCTGGAACTCGACGACGACGCCGTCGATGGTCATCGTCTCGCCCGTCGTCTTGATCGTGCGCGTCGGCGCGATCATCGTCACCGTACCCTGCGACACGGCGGGGCCAATGCCCGAGGTCATCGATGCGGTCGGCCCGCCGCCGAGGCCCGTGCCGAACTGGAAGGTCGCGCGGCGCGACATCGCGTTGCCGGCGATGATGTTCTCCCCCACCGCGTGCTCGACGAAGCCGTCCGGCGCGATGATCTGCACGCGACCTGCATCCACATCCGCCTGCTCGACGACACCGCGCACGCCGCCGAAGTGATCGGCATGGCTGTGGGTGTAGATGACGGCGCGCACCGGCTTGTCGCCGAGTGTGCGGCGCACGAGCGCGAGCGCAGCCTTCGCGGGTTCGGCGGTCGTGAGCGGATCAATGAGAATGAGCCCGGTATCGCCGACGATGACGGTCATGTTCGACACGTCGAAACCGCGCACCTGGTAGATGCGTTCTGAGACCTTGAAGAGGCCGTGCTTGGTCAAGAGTTGCGCGTGGCGCCAGAGGCTGGGGTTCACCGTATCGGGCGCGGCGCCGGCGATGTTCGCATAGGCGTTGAAGTCCCACGCCACACGGCCATCGGCAGTCTTGATCTGCGCATCGGGCCAGGTCGCGATGAAGCCGCGCGTGGCGAACGCTTCGTCCTCGCGGTCCTCGAACGGCAAAGTCGCGGCGAGCGCGCGATTGGCGTCGCGGGTGGCGGTGGTCGCGTTCTGCGCGACGGCTGCCGTCGCGCACAGTGTCAGGCAAGCGCTCGCCAGAAGCACCAGTCTCATCGGTCGTCTCCCCTTGGATGGTTTTGGCAACCTTAGTGCCGCATGGCCTCGGCGACCATATCCGCCTCCGCATCTTCGAGAATCGCGTCCTGCGCCGCGCCGAAGACGGGCTCCTTGCCGATTTCGAGCATGACGGGCACCGCGAACGGGCTGATCCGGTCGAGGTCCTTGTGGACGATAGCGCCCCGGATGCGCCGCAGCAGCGCGCCGAGCCGCGCCACGTCGAGGAGCCCCGTGCTCGCATCCGCGAGCGCGGCCTGCAGCAGCACGTGATCGGGCTCGTGGCCGCGCAGCACATCGTAGATGAGATCCGACGAGAACGTGACCTGCTTGCCGGTCTTCTCCGCGCCGGGCGACTTGCGCTCGATCATGCCGGCGATCACCGCGCAGGTGCGGAACGTGCGCTTCATCAGCGCGCTCTCGGCGAGCCACGCATCGAGATCGTCGCCCAGCATGTCCTCGTCGAACAGCGCGGCCATGTCGACATCGCCCATCGGCTCGAGCGCCCACACGCTCATCGCATATTCGCTGGCGACGAAACCCAGCGGCTTCTTGCCGAGACGCTCCAGTCGGCGCGTCAGCAGCATGCCGAGCGTCTGATGCGCGAGGCGACCGTCGAACGGATAGCAGACGAGATAGTGCTTTGCCGCGCGCGGAAAGGTCTCGACGAGCAGCTGATCCGGCGTCGGGATGATCGAGCGGAGCTTCTGCAGCTGCAGCCATTCGCGCACCTGCGCCGGCAGCTTGGGCCACGCACGCGGATTGCCGACGATGCGGCGCACGCGGTCGGCGAGGAATGTCGAGAGCGGAAACTTGCCGCCCATATAGCTGGGGATTTTCGGCGTATCCTCGCCGACGGCGCGGGTGACGAGGACGTCGGTTTCCACCAGCGCGACGAAGCGCAAGATTTGTCCCGCAAAGAGAAACGTGTCGCCCGACGTCAGCCCCTCGATGAAGTACTCCTCGATCTGGCCGAGCGCGCGCCCGCCGCGGAGCGCATTCGCCTTCTCGCCGCGCGCGACACGCCGGTTCACCACCGCCTGACCGCTGAGCCACCGCACCGTCAGCATCGTCTCCTCGACGATGGCGCCGACATTCATGCGGTGCTGCTGGGCGTCCCGCGCCGTGCGCGCGCGCCAACGATGCGTCTTCGGGTCTTCGATGATCCGGCGATAGCGGTCATAGACGCGCAGCGCATAGCCGCCGGTCGCCACGACATCGACCACGCGATCGAACTGCGCGCGGGGGAGATCGGCATAGGGCGCCGTCGAGATCACCTCTTCATAAAGTTCATCCGCAAGGAAGGGCTCGCCGCAGGCCGAGCCCATCACATGCTGCGCGAGACAGTCGAGTCCGCCGACGCGCGCCATCTCCCCGTCCAGCGCGCCTTCGCCCACCGCGTCCTTCGCCGCGCGGCACTCCAGAACTTCGAAACGATTGTTCGGCACCAGCAGCGCGTGCGATGGCTCATCGAGGCGGTGGTTGGCGCGCCCGATCCGCTGCACGAGGCGCGAGCATCCCTTCGGCGCGCCAAGCTGGATGACGAGATCCACATCGCCCCAGTCGATGCCGAGATCGAGCGTGGACGTACACACGACGGCGCGCAAAGCCCCGCGCGTCATCGCCGCTTCCACCTTGCGCCGCTGTTCCACGTCGAGCGAGCCGTGATGCAGCGCAATCGGGAGATTGTCGGCGTTCACGCGCCACAGTTCCTGGAACGTCATCTCCGCCTGCGCGCGCGTATTCACGAACACGAGCGCGGTGCGCGCGCCCTTGATCGCTTCGTACACGTCGCCGATGGCGTGACGCCCCGTGTGGCCGGACCACGGAATGCGTGCGTCGGTGTCGAGCACATCGATGACAGGCTTCGCGCCCGGGGGACCGATGATCACCTCCGCCTTGGGCGAGAGCCAGCGCACGAGCGCGTCGCGATCCGCCACCGTCGCCGAAAGCCCCGTGCGTCGATACCCCGGCGCCCAGCGTTCCACGCGCGACATGGCGAGCGCGAGCAGATCGCCGCGTTTCGTCGGCGCCAGTGCATGAATTTCATCGACGACGATCGCCTTCAGATCCTCGAAGAAGGCGCGCGCGTGTTCGGAGGCGATGAGCAGGCAGAGCTGTTCAGGGGTGGTGAGCAGGATGTCCGGGGGATGCGCGCGCTGGCGCTGGCGGCGCGACGGCGGCGTATCGCCCGTGCGGGTCTCGATGCGCAGGTCGAGGCCCATTTCCAGCGCCGGCGTCTGCAGGTTGCGCAGCACATCGACGGCGAGCGCCTTCAGCGGCGAGACATAAAGCGTGTGCAGGCGGTGCGGACGCTTTGAATCGCCCGACAACGCCGCGAGATCGACGAGGCTCGGCAGGAAACCCGCCAGCGTCTTGCCCGCCCCCGTCGGCGCGATGAGCAGGGAAGACTTTCCCGCCTGCGCGCGTTCAAGCAGCGCGAGCTGGTGCGCGCGCGGCGCCCATTCACGCGCGGCGAACCAGCCGGCGAAGGGCTCGGGCAACGGCGCCTTTGGGGGGGATGTTAGCGATGCGGCAACCATGATCGTCACGCGATGTTAACGGGATTGTGAGGCCGGCGCGCTAGGGTTTCCCCACATGCGCGCCGCAAAACGCGGCGCCGACCGTATTCAAGGCCCTTTTCCATGCAGCTCCGTTTCGCCGCCTCGGCCGCGCTCGTCGTCGTTCTTGGCGCTTTCGCCGGCGCCTGTGGAGGGGAAGCCGCCAAGCCCCATGGCGAAGCCGCACACGAGGATCGCGCCGTCGTCGTGACGGCTATCACGACCCCGCCGACGAAGAAGGAAATCGCGTCCCTCTTCAACGACTGGAACGACACCCTGCGCACGGGCGGCCCCCACGACATGGCGCTGCTCTACGCCGAAGACGGCGTCCTGCTGCCGACCGTGTCCAACCAGGTGCGCTCGAACCGTGAGGAGGTCGCCGACTATTTCGAGCACTTCCTGCAACTGCATCCGCGCGGCGTCATCAACGAACAGCACATCGACGTGCTGGACAACAACACGGCCGTGAACTCGGGCGTCTACACGTTCGATCTCATCAAGGAAGGCCAGCCAACCTTCGTTGTCGCGCGCTACAGCTTTCTCTACGAGAAAGTCGGCGGCAAGTGGCTGATCAAGAGCCACCACTCCTCCGCCATGCCGGAAGCCGTGACGGCGCGGCCTGAAGCCCTCGTCGCCAGCGCGCCAGAACCCTTCGCGGTGGCCGAAGTGCAGCAGACGGTTCCCGAGCCGGGCCATGGCGAAGCACACCCCAAAAAGCCGGCGTCCGACGGCGGCCACGGCGGCGGCCACCACTAACCCGTTTGCCGCAGCGCCTCCCCGTCCCTAGATGACGGGGATGGCGCGCCCCGCAGACATCCTCAGCCCGCAGCCTGCCGGCCTCTACTGCGCGCCGGGCGATTTCTACATCGATCCCGTGCGCCCTGTGCATCGCGCCGTCATTACGCACGGCCATTCCGACCACGCACGCAGCGGTCACGGCGCCGTTCTCGCGACGCCGGAAACGCTGGCGATCATGGGCGAACGCTACGGCGCGGATTTCACCCGGTCACAGCAGGCTGTGCGGTATGGCGAATCCACGAGCATCGGCGGCCCAAAGGTGAAGCTTGTGCCCGCCGGGCATGTGCTGGGGTCCGCTCAAGCCGTCGTGGAGCATGAAGGCGTGCGTATCGTCGTCTCCGGCGACTACAAGCGCCGGCACGATCCGACGTGTGTGCCATTTGAAGTGGTTCCATGCGACGTGTTCGTCACCGAAGCGACATTCGCCCTGCCCGTCTTCCGTCACCCCGACGATCGAGGCGAGATCGCCAAGCTCCTGAGATCGGTCGCGCTGTTCCCCGAGCGCACGCACCTCGTCGGCGCCTATGCGCTCGGCAAGGCGCAGCGCGTGATCGCGCTCCTGCGCGCGGCGGGATACGACAGGACGATCTACATCCACGGCGCGATGGAAAAGCTCTGCACGCTTTACGAGGCGCACGGCGTGAGGCTCGGGCCGCTGGCGCCGGCGACGGTGAAGGCTCGCGGTGAAAAGTTCGCCGGTGAAATCGTCATCGCGCCGCCTTCGGCGATGGCCGATACTTGGTCGCGGCGCTTCGCCGATCCGGTGGACTGTTTCGCCTCCGGCTGGATGAACATCCGCCAGCGCGCAAAGGCGCGCGGCGTGGAGCTGCCGCTCGTCATCTCCGATCACGCCGACTGGGACGAACTCACCGACACCATCCGCGAGATCGGCCCCGGCGAACTGTGGATCACCCACGGCCGCGACGACGCGCTCGCGCGCTGGGCGGCGCTTGAGGGCATCAAGGCCCGTCCGCTCGCGCTGGTGGGGTACGAAGACGAGAACGATTGATCGGCGCGCAGGGCGCCCTATGAAGCCCCATGCCCTATCACGTCATCAACGCCGACCATGTGATCGAAACGATCGAACGGCTGGAGCGGCGCATCGGCGAGCGCTTTCCGGGTCGCGGGCTGGCGAAGGTGTGCACAGACTTTGCAGCCGTCGCGCGGCGGGATCGCGACAAGGTGCGCGAGCTGCGCAAGCCCTATATCTGGGTGCGTGCGGGCGTCGGCGGCGTTCTGGCGCTTGGGGCGCTGTCGCTTCTCTTCCTGCTCAAGGAAGTGAAGATCCCGAGCTTCCTGCGCCTCATCCAGCCCGAGAACGAAGAGGGTGCGCTGTTCGACCTGTTCCAGGGCATCGATTCCGCCGTGAACGTGATGGCGCTGCTCGGCGTGGGTCTCTTTTTCCTGCTGCGGCACGAAGAGCGCGACAAGCAGCGCCTTGCGCTGGAAGATCTCTTCGAACTGCGATCGCTCGCGCACGTCATCGACATGCACCAGCTGACGAAAGACCCCACCACCCTGCTCGCCGGCGCGACGCGCACACCGTCCTCGCCGAAGGATCACATGACGGCGTACGAACTCGTGCGCTATCTCGACTACTGCTCGGAGATGCTGTCGCTGGTGGCCAAGGTCGGCGCGCTCTACGCGCAGGACGTGCGCGATCCCGTGGTGATCGAACTCGTGAGCGATCTCGAAGCCACCACCGCCGACATGTCGCGCGAGATCTGGCAGAAAATCCTGCTCATCGAACAGATGGATCTCGTCCGTGCAGGCTGATCCGGAAGTCGACATCGAAGATGGCGAAGCGTTGCCCGCAGGCGCCTATGTCCGCCGCATGCTCAGCCCGCCCGAGGCCGCAGGCGAACGCACGGATGCGTGGCTGGCGAAGGTATTCCCCGAAATGTCGCGCTCGCGCATCCAGGGCCTGATCGGCGCGGGCAAGCTCACCGCAAACGGCGCACCCGTGAAGATGTCGAGCGACAAGGTGCGCGCCGGTCTCCACTACGCGCTCGAACTGCCGCCGCCGGAAGCGGCGCTGCCCGAACCCGAAAACATTCCGCTCGTCATCGCCTACGAAGACGCGCACCTCATCGTCGTCGACAAGGCCTCCGGCATGGCGGTGCATCCCGCGCCTGGTTCGATGAAGGGCACGCTGGTCAACGCGCTGCTGGCGCATTGCGCGGCGTCACTCTCCGGCATCGGCGGCGTGGCCCGGCCGGGAATCGTGCATCGCATCGACAAGGAGACGACCGGCCTCATCGTCGTCGCCAAGGACGACCGCACGCATGTCGGTCTCGCCAAACAGTTCGCCAAGCACACCATCGAGCGCGTCTATTTCGCCGTGAGCCGGGGTGCGCCCCGCACGAAGAGCGGCACGATCGACAATCGCCTCGTGCGGTCAAACGAGGATCGCCGCAAATTCGTCGTCGTGCGCGATCCCGCGAGCGAAGCGGGCAAGCGCGCCATCACGCACTACTGGACGGTAGAAAGTTTCGGCCAGCAGGCCGGCGCGCCGGCGGGCACGCCGGCAGCGGCGCTCGTGGAATGTCGTCTCGAAACGGGCCGCACGCACCAGATCCGTGCGCACATGGCCCATATCGGCGCACCGCTCATAGGCGATCCCGTTTATGGCAAATTCCGCGGCCTGAAAGCCGAGGGCGCGGGCGAGGTTCACTACGCCGCCGAAACCGCCGCGCGGGATTTCACGCGGCAGGCGCTGCACGCGGCGGTGCTCGGTTTCAAGCACCCCATGACCGGAGAGATGCTGCGCTTCGAGAGCGCGCTGCCTGCTGACATGACCGCGCTGGTCGATGCGCTAAGGAGATTGTGATGACGCGCGATGCAATCCCGGTGGAAGGCGCGTGCCTGTGCGGACAGGTGCGGTTGCGAATTTCGAAGACGCCGTTTTTCACGGCCGTCTGCCACTGCAACGGCTGCAAGAAGCTCGCGTCGAGCGCGTTCTCGCTCACCGTCGCCGTGCCGGCGGAAGGCTTCGAAGTCACGCAAGGCGAGCCCGTCATCGGCGCGCTGCACGGCCCCCACCAGCACTTTTACTGCCCGCACTGCCTGAGCTGGATGTTCACGCGGCCGCACGGCTTCGACTTCTTCGTCAACGTACGCTCGACGCTGCTCGACAACGACGCCTGGACCACGCCCTTCCTCGAGACCGGCGCCGCCCACAAGCTACCGTGGGTATCCACGCCCGCGCCGCACACCTTCGCGGAGTTTCCGGGCGAGGCGGATATTGCGCCGATCCTGGAAGCGTTCTCGCGCGAGATCAGCGGTTAGTGGTGCCGCCCGTCAAACGCGCTGTTCGATAAGATCGAGCTCCCGCCCGATCTCTCTTCGCCGCTCCATCAGGTCGAAGTCCGCCTGCAGGCCGAGGAAGAAGCCCTCCGATACGCCGAAATAGCGCGCAAGGCGCAGGTCGGTGTCGGCGGTGACGCTGCGCTTGCCAAGAACGATCTCGTTGATCCGGCGTGGCGGCACATGGATGGCGCGTGCGAGCTCGTTTTGACTCAACGCCAATGGCTTGAGGAATTCTTCGAGCAGGATCTCTCCAGGGCTCGGGTTCGGGAGCAGATCGTTTTCACTCATTATAATCCACGATTTCGACATTTTTCGGCCCTCCTTCCTGCCAGACGAAGCATATGCGCCACTGGTCGTTGATCCGGATCGAATGCTGACCGACGCGATCGGCCCGCAACGCTTCAAGCCGGTTTCCGGGCGGTACGCGCAGATCGTTCATCACGCGCGCCTGATTGAGCAGACGCAATTTTCGCAGGGCGGTCGCCTGAATATCCGGCGGGAGCCGGCGACTGCGGCGTCCCGACCAGATCAGCTCCGTTTCGGCGTCAGCGAAACTCTGGATCACGAGGTGATATAACGTATAACGTTATGCATTACAACCCCAATCCCCATCCAGTCCCCGCTGATTACCCGACTGAAACAGTCAGTTAATCCCCCTCGCCTTCTTCCCGCCGCCTCCGGCGGCTATGTTCCTCCACGTTCTGGTTCGGCATGGTCTTAACAAAGGCCAGTCGGCTCCCCAGATCGCCTCGTTGAGGTCTTGGGGAACCGGAACGGAAGCCTGCTCATCGGAGGGGTTATCCGCCGACCCGGGAGGCTCGAAAGGGGAAGTACCGCCATGGCAACCGCCACCACCAACACCGCCATCTCCGTCGCGCTGTCGCCCGAAATGGGCCTCAGCCGCTACCTGCAGGAAATCCGCAAGTTTCCGATGCTGGAGAAGACGCAGGAATACGAGCTCGCGAAGGACTGGAAAGAAAACCAGAACCGCGACGCCGCGCACATGCTCGTCACCTCGCACCTGCGCCTCGTGGCCAAGATCGCCATGGGCTATCGCGGCTACGGCCTGCCGATTGGCGAAGTGATCTCGGAAGGCAATGTCGGCCTCATGCAGGCCGTGAAGAAGTTCGAGCCGGAAAAGGGCTTCCGCCTGGCGACCTACGCCATGTGGTGGATCCGCGCCTCTATCCAAGAATACATCCTGCGCTCGTGGTCGCTCGTGAAGATGGGTACGACCGCAGCCCAGAAGAAGCTGTTCTTCAACCTCCGCCGCATGAAGGGCGAGATGGCCGCGCTCGAGGAGGGTGACCTCACCCGCGAGCACGTGGCGACGATCGCGCACAAGCTGGCGGTGACGAATGACGAAGTCATCTCCATGAACCGCCGCCTCTCGGGGCCGGACGCGAGCCTCAACGCGCCGGTCGCCGCCGACGGCGACGCGCAATGGCAGGACTGGCTGGCTGACACTAACTACGTCAGTCAGGAAGCCGTGCTCGCCGACAGCGAGGAATACACCCAGCGCATGTCGCTGCTGGACGAGGCCATGGTGGCGCTCTCGGATCGCGAGCGTCACATCATCCGCGAACGGCGCCTCAAGGACGAACCGGCGACCTTGGAGGATCTCTCCAAGGAATACGGCGTCTCCCGCGAGCGCGTGCGCCAGATCGAGGTGCGCGCCTTCGAGAAGCTGCAGAAGGCCATGAAGTCGGCGGCGGAAGAACGCGGCATGCTGGAGAGCGCAGACGCGTAAGCTGACGTATCAAACGTCAGTTTCCGGCAGGAACCCTCATGTTCCGGCTGGAATCGGCAGTATTTCGGACTTCGGTGCGAACTGACGTAACCTGACGTTTTGTAAGCGGCGCACGAGCATGTACGGCCATCCGAAGACCCTACTCGAAGCCGATGAAGCGCGCGACGCGCTCGCCGCGTACCGACGCGCAGCCATTCTCGTCACGCCCGATCTCGCCTGCACGCACCTGCCCTTCTACCTCGACGGGGACCGGCTCATCGGTCACGTCGCGCGGTCTAACGCGCACTGGAAGTCGGCGCCGTGCGATGCGCTGGTGATCTGCGCGGGCGTCGAGGCCTACGTCTCGCCGAACTGGTATCCGTCCAAGCACGCGACGGGTCGCGCAGTGCCCACGTGGAACTATGAGAGCCTGCAGGTGCGGGGACGGCTGATCACGTTCGACGATACCGCGCAGCTTGAGACGGCCGTCACGCGCCTCTCCGACATGCATGAAGCGGCGCAGGCGCGTCCGTGGACATTGGCCGAGGCGCCACGCGACTACCTTGAGACACTGTTGCGCGGCATCGTCGGCGTCGCGATCGCCATCGAGAGCGTGGAAGCCAAGCGCAAGCTTTCTCAGGACAAGCCGGAAGCCGATCATGCGGGCGTGGTCGCGGGCCTTTCGGCGAGTGATGACGCGCGCGATCGCGCCGTCGCGGGCGCCATGCGCAAAGACTAGGCGACCGTCAGCACCGCCTGGATCGTGGAGTGCTTCCACCCCGCCGGCGCAGGCAGCAGCCGGTCGATCAGGGGCCCCGAACTGTAGCGCAGCTCCGAAACCTGCATGCCGTGGCGCGCCGCGAGCTGCGTGAGTGTCTGTGGACAGATCCACATCGTCTGCTCGGGATTGCCGCAGGTTTTCCTGGTGAACGCCGCGCGCGCGGGCAGACGCCAGTTCCATGGATTCGGCGTGGTAACCAGCAGCTTGCCCTCCGGCCGCAGGTGCGCTTTCGCGGATATCATGAAGCCCTTCATGTCTTCCAGATGCGCGATCACATCACCGGCGACGATGACGTCGAAGGTCTGGCCAAGGTCGAACGCCTGTGCATCCGCGAGACGGACATCAAATCCCCGCGCCACGAGCGTCTTCACGCCCTTCTCGTAGAGGTCGATACCGACCAGCGAGCGCGCGACGCTCTGCAATCCGCGATGCACCCAGCGCGTGCTGCGGGAGTTGTCCGGGTCGTGATTGACGCAGCCGATATCGAGAACGTCCTTCCCGCGCGCGTGCTTCTGGAAAAACGCGATGCGGTGATCGTCCGTGGCGACGCCATCGCCGAAGTATCGTGCATCCGCGTGAATGGTGTCGCCGCTGAGATAGTCTGCGTTCATCGCGCTGATCACCAACGGAACCGACGACGCCTTCGGCGCGGGCGCGCTGATCTCCGTCTCCGGAGGAATGGCTGGCTGCGTCGGTATCATCAGGTCTGCGCGTCCACCTCTGTGCAGGCCTTCATTACCATTAATGCAATGCTGATATGTCACAACCCACTGGTCACAAGATTGTGAGCGCGAAAAAGCGGCACATTTCTCCTCGGCAGCGAGGGCGGAGCAAGACAAACGAGCGCAGTTTCGCCACTCAGGCGTATGTCGCGCGGCGTTTGCGCCTCAGCCCGGTGGAAGCGCGAGACGCGCGCGCAGCTTGTCGAGCACCCACGGATCAGGAACATCGCTCTTGCCGGTCATCAGGAAGGCGAAGTTGTCGGCGAGCGTTTCTTCCGCGTGGAACACGTAGTTCGTGTTGTGGCCGACGGTCTTGAACAGCGCCGCCTGCACAGCCGCCGGCGGGAAGATGGAACTTTCGCCCGTCACCGTCACGAGCGAGCACGCGCCGCGCGGTCCGCGCTTCATGTTCAGGAACACGAGTTGAAAGTAGCTCTGGAAAACGGGCTTAGCCGGATCGAAGCGCTCGGGATTGGAGGTGAGGTACGGCATCAGATCGAGCGTGCCTTCCGGTCCGCCCTCCACTTCCACCGTGAACGCGCCGTCTTCCACGTCCGGGTTGGACACCGCGCGCCCGCGCAAATTCGGCGGCAGCGTCACGCTAGTGCAGCGTTCAAAGCCGATCAGCCCGTACAGGCTCTCGCGCGCCGCGACGTTCACGTGTCGCGACAGGATGTGAAACAGCTCATGGAAGAAAAGAGAATCGAGCCCTGCGTCCGTCGCCGGCAGGTTCGGGCCGAACACGATTGCATTGGCCCGCGTGTGCGGCAGGCCGCCGTCTATTGCGCGGCTGCCCTTGATGAAGAGCACGCTCTCAGGGAGCCAGGTTGACAGCGCGGCGAGCTTGTCGCGATGCCGCTCGACGAGCGCACTGAGCCGCGTCGTCTCGACTTCGCTCCACACCGTCACGCCCGCCGCATAGACCGCCTTGAGCTGCTGCGGCGTGCCGCCGTCACGCAGCTGCAGCCGGATCGAGAGATCGGCGGGCGTCAGGTTGCGCATGTAGGGATCGTCGGCAGTGACGATGTCGATCGCCTCGTTGGGCGATGCGATCCGGTAAGTCTGCGCGCTCGCGGGCGCTGCGAGCAGAAACGCGACCGACGCGAGAACGCAGGCCTTCATCCAGTGGTGGCGCATGCCGTGACCCCGATTACCGAAACGTGCGACAAGCCTATCGCGCCCAAATAAGGCCGACAAACGGCGCTCGACGAAAGGCTACACAGCGCCGCGCTTTTTCGCCTTTGGCCCATCGTCCTCCACCGGCGGGGCCGGCAAGCGGACGGAGACGTCCTTGGGCTCGACGTAGGTGATCTCGGTGCTGGCGTCGCCCGCCCCCAGTTCGCGGAAGCGGCGCGCCGACGGGAAGACCCGCGACTCCACCGTGCTGACGAGCTCGTTGTAGCTGCGCACGGACTTCTCGAGCGAATTGCCCAGCGCATCGAGCCGCGACGACATGGTGGCGAGGCGGTCGTAGAGCTGCGCGCCGATCTTGGCGATTTCCTCGGCGTTCTTGGCCACCTCTTCCTGGCGCCAGCCGTAGGAGATGGATTTCGCCAGCGCCAGCAGCGACGACGGGCCGACGATGATGACGCGCTCTGCGACGGCATCTTGGAACAACGCGCTATCGTGCTCGAAGGCAGCGGCGAGGAAGTTCTCGCCCGGCACGAACATCACCACGAAGTCCGCCGTGGACGGCACATGCTTGGCGTATTCCTTGGAGGCGAGCTGGCGCATGTGCGTGCGGACTTCCGCCGCGTGCTTCTTCAGCAGGATCTCGCGCGTCTGGTCGTCGGTGGCTTCCGCCGCATCCATGTAGCCCGATAGCGCCACCTTCGAGTCCACGACGATGCAGCGCCCGCCCGGCAGGTTGATCAGCACGTCGGGCCGCAGCTTGCCGCCTTCGCTGTCGTGCGAGGACTGTTGCGTGAAGTCGATGTGATGGCTGAGGCCCGAGAGCTCCAGCACGTTACGCAGCGTCTCTTCTCCCCAGCGACCGCGCGCCTTCGGCGCTGCCCGCAAGGCGTTCGCGAGCTTGCCGGTTTCCTTCTGTGTCTGCTGCAGCGTGTCCGTCACCTGCCGCATCTGTTCGAAGAGCGCCGACTTGTCTTCCGTACGCGACTTGTCGAGCGCGCCGACGATTTCGGTGAGGCGCGCGAACTGCTCCTGCACGGGCGCGACCATTTCCTTCATGCCGCCGGTGGCTGCGGTCTTGTGCTTCTCGAAGGTCTCGTTCGCAAGATTGAGGAAGCGCTGTTCGTTCTGGCTGAGCGCCTGCTGCGCGAGCCCCAGAAAACTCTTCTCCACATCGGCTTTCATCGCGATCAGCGCCTGCTCGCGTTCGAGCGCAGCGGCGGTGCGCGCCTCCGAGCCGCTCTTCTCTGCAGCCAGCAGCGCGGCGGTCCGCGATGCCTCGGCAAGCGCCACATCGCGCGCCTGCACGGCGTCATCGCGTTCGGCGCGGTAGGCGTCGAGCTGTTCGAGCTTGGCCTTCGCCGCCGCCAGCGCCTGCTCGGCGGCGCCCTTCGCATCGGCGGCCTTGCGCCACTCCCAGAGCGCAAAAGCGCCCCCCGCGACGAGCAGGAGGAGAAGCAGGACAAGCGGGAGCGGCAGTGCGGCTGATTCGGTCATGGTCAAAGACTAGCCCAGCCGCCGGGCCGGCGCCCTTCAGACCTGCTGGCTGCCCACAAGCACGGTGATCTGGCGATCCATCGTCGCGATCATGTCCTCGGCGGACAGGCCGTCGAACGCCGCGCCCCGGTAGTTGGCGATGTAGCAGGCATAGAGCATCTGAGCGATGAGCCGCAGATCCCTGCCCGGCGCGATCTCGCCGGCGTCCTCGCCGTCCATGAGCAGGCGCTCGATGCGCTTGAAGGTGGGAACCAGCGACCGGCGCACGGCGAGTTCCGCCTCGCGCGGGCGCACCCAAGAGTGCGACTGCGCCTGCGGGAGCAGCGCGCCGTGGCGGTCGTGGTGGCGGTAGAGGATCGCAAACAGGGCTTGAAGGCGCGGCACGCAGCCTTTGACGCCGGCAAGCGCGGCGTCCGCCTCATCGCACTGCTTCTCTATTTCCTCGACCACGATCGACGACAGTACATCCGACTTCGAGTGAAGTGTCGTGAACACCGAGCCCACGGCGATGCCCGCCTCGTCGGCGATCATGCGGATGGTGACGGACTCGTAGCCGTGCTCCGCGAAGAGCACGCGCGCCGCGTCGAGGACGCGATTGCGGGTCATGGCTTTTTGCCGCTCGCGGCGACGGCTCCCGTCCGTCGGCCGTTCGCTCATGCGCGCATCATCGACGGCGGGGCCTCGATGCGGCGATCAAACGTTAGCCGCATCGGGTTTCCTCAGCCGTTCTCGGCGAGGCCGTTGGCCTTGTCGAGAATGAGTTTCGCGCGCGCGTCGATGGCGTCGCACTGGAGGTTCACGATTTCACGGATCGAGTGAGCCAGCTCCACCGCCAGTTTCCGTCCGTCGGCACTGACTTCCAGCATGTCCTCGACAAGCTGTCGTAGTTCCGCCGCTGCGGTCGCCGCGTCTGCGGGCGTCCCGCGCTTCAGGGATTGTTCCACCACTTACCTCCACGCCGCGGAATCAGTCGCGGCAGTCAGTTTTGGGTATACCGCGTTCATTGAACGCGTTCAATGAACGTGCGCATGGGACTAAATCCCGTTTTTGCATGGCTGAGTGACAAGCGCACATTGCGACCAGCCGTCACGCGGCCGCGCGTCCAGTAGCTGCGCGGGCCGGGCGGGAGTACCAAGTTAGACCATGAATACGATCTTCACCTATCTGATCCCGATCGCGGTCGGGGTGGTGTTCCTGGTGCTCTGCTTCGGGATCTATACCCTCTTCCGTGGCGGCGACTTCGGTCGCTCCTGGTCGAACCGGATGATGCGCCTGCGGGTTGCGGCGCAGTTCGTGGCGATCCTCGTTCTCTGCGCGGCGCTCTACTTCAAGGATCACTTCGTGAACTGATGGTCCGTCTCGACAAGATCTACACCCGCGCCGGCGACGGCGGCCGCACGCGCCTCGCCACCGGCGAGGAGGTCGCGAAGTGGGATTTGCGCGTCGAAGCCTACGGCGCGGTGGACGAGACCAATGCAACCCTTGGGGTCGCGCGGTTGCATGCGGGCGAGGAGCCTGCGCTCGATACGGTGCTTGCGCGCATCCAGAACGAACTCTTCGATCTCGGCGCCGATCTCGCCACGCCGGAGCGCGACAAGCCGCTGCCGTTCGAAGCGCTGCGAATCCAGGCGAGCCAGGTGACGGCGCTCGAGAACGACATCGACAAGCTCAACGCCGATCTCGAACCGCTGACGTCTTTCATTCTTCCCGCCGGACGCCCGCTGTGTGCGCATCTGCACGTCGCGCGCGCGACGAGCCGCAGGGCCGAGCGCGTCATCGCGCAGCTGATGAACGATCCCGACGAACGCGTCTCCGCCGACGCGCTCCGCTACGCCAACCGCCTCTCGGATTTCCTCTTCGTCGCCGCGCGCTGGGCCAACCGCGCCGATGGCGACGTGCTCTGGGTCCCTGGGGGCTCGCGTTGAGCGCGGGCGGCGATTTTCCATCGCCGCTGCCCATCGGCGCGCCCGTCCCGTGGTTCGCCGCGCCGACCGATGTCAACCCGCGCTACCAGTTTCACACCGCCGCCGGTCGCTGGATCTTGCTGGCGTTTCTCGGCTCACTGCGCGCCCCGCAGGTCGCGACTTTCGTCAACACCCTCCGGGCAAGACGCACGCTCTTCGATGATCGCGCGGCGAGCTTCTTCGGCGTGGGCGTCGATCCCGCGGAAGAAAGCCTGCTCGTCACCGAACTGCCGGGCCTTCGGTACTTCCGCGACTATGACCGCAACGTGAGTCGCGCGTTCGGCGCCGCCCGCGACGGCGACACCGCCTACCGCCCTTTCGTGCTGCTGCTGGATCGCACGTTGCGCGTGACCGACATCGCGCCGATCGCGCAGGGCTGCGATATTTTTGATCGCCTTGCAGCGCGTCTGGGTGCAGACGCCGATCCGCCGATCACCGATCACCCGCCTGTGCTCATCGCGCCGCGCATCTTCGAGCCGGAACTCTGCGCGCGCCTCATCGCGTACTTTCACAACGCCACGCCGCAGCCGTCGGGCTTCATGCGCGAAGTCGACGGCCGCACGGTCGCCGTGCTGGATCACAGCTTCAAAAGTCGCAACGACGCTACCATCGACGACGAAGCCTTGCGCCTCGAGACGCAGGCGCGCGTGCGCGAACGTCTGATCCCGATGGTCGAGCGCGCGTTCGGCTGGCGCGCCACGCGGATGGAACGCTACATCGTCGCGCGCTACGCCGCTGATGAAGACGGCCATTTCAATCCGCATCGCGACAACACCACCCGCGGCACCGCGCACCGAAAGTTCGCCGTCACCATCAATCTCAACGCCGAGGGTTATGACGGCGGCGACCTGCGCTTTCCCGAGTTCGGCCAGCGCACGTTTCGTGCGCCCACGGGCGGCGCGGTGGTGTTCGGCTGCAGCCTGCTGCACGAGGCCACGCGCGTGACGCGCGGCGAACGCTTCGCGTTCCTGCCGTTCCTCTACGATGAGGCGGGGGCAAAACTGCGCTAGGCAAATGCCGCCTTCGTCGACAACAACGCTTCGGAATACCGCGCCTAGAGGCCGTAGAGCGCGAGCTCCACCCGCGATGCCTGTGCGGCCACTTGCGCCGGCGGCGTCGGCGCGACCGGCGCGGCGGCGGACGGCCACAGCGCGACCAGGCGTTGCAGTTCGGTCTTCACTTCCGTCGCGCGGCGCGGGTTTTTCGCCGTCAGCGCCGCTTCCGCGCGTGTGAACGCATCCTGCGCCGCGAGCGCCGCGCCGAGGCTGTGCTGATACTCGATCGGATCGACCACGCCGTTCGCAACGACGCCCGAGTACAGCCCGCTCGCGATCTTCAGCATGCGACGCACAAGCTCGGCGTCCGCCGGACCTTGCTTCGCCGACACAGCGTCGATGGCGGCCTGCAAAGCGCCTGCGCCCTCGGGTTTGGCATCCATGAGCGCGTTCGACGCCGCATTGAGCGGCGCCATGTCGAGGCCCGCGAATGCGTCCGGCGCCGGGGCGTGCACTTCGAGAACGCCCTGACCGACGAGCGCGCCCGCTTCCGCCGCGCGGCCCGCTTCGGCTTCCCTCTGCGCGACGAGCAGGAAGCCCTTCAGGTGCTGCAGCCGCAGAGCGCTCGTCGCCGCCGGATCGAGACCCGCGTACGCGGTGCTGGCGCCGGCTTCTCCGGCCTCGCCGCCCGCTGCGGCGGGAACCGCTGGCGCCGCTTCTCCGCCCTCGCCTCCGGTCTCGCCTTTGGCGGCTTCGCCGGCCTCACCATGTTGCGCCGCGCCGCCTTCGCCCGCTTCGCCGCCCGGCTTGCACGCTGCGAGGCCGACGCCACCCGCCAGCACTGCCGCCAGCCCGACGCCGCGCCAGAGTTTCGCCCGCAGCTCGATCATGTTCGCCCCTTCCGGTGAATTCTCGCGCATGCTCTAAACGAACTTCCAGCTATTGCAAACCATTCGCAAAACGAGACGGCAGATGATGTTACTGCTTCAAGGGGTGCTTGCGCCGGAGGACGTGGCGCGGATCCTCCGCGATCTCGACGCCGCCCCTTGGGTGGACGGCAAGACGACGGCTGGCCCGACTGCACGCGACGTGAAGAAGAACCGCCAGGCCGTCGGCAGCGATGAGGGCGTCCAGGCGCTCGAAAAGTTTGTGCTGGATGCGCTGCACCGCCATCCCCTCTTCGTTACCGCCGCGCGGCCGAAGCGCATCTCGCGGCTTCTGTTCTCGAGCTACGAGGGCGGCGAGACCTACGGCTTCCACACCGACGATGCGCTGATGGGCGCCACCCTCCTGCGCAGTGATCTGGCGTTCACGCTCTTCCTGTCAGACCCGGCAACCTACGAAGGCGGCGCTCTCACAGTGGCCACGCCGCTCGGCGATCAGGCGATCAAGCTCGCGGCCGGCGACATGGTGCTCTACGCGGCGGGCAGCATCCACGCGGTGTCGCCGGTGACGTCCGGGCGGCGCATGGCGTGCGTGGGCTGGATCCAGAGCGTCGTACGCGACCCCGCGCAACGCGAATTGCTGTTCGATCTCGCCAATGCGCGGGCGATGTTCGCGCGCGGCGAGGTCAATCGTGATTCATTGCTGTTGATGGACCGCGCGCAGTCCAATCTCTTGAGAATGTGGGCCGATACCTAGCGCCGTCCGCCCTCAAGACAGAGCATCATGGCCGCTGCAGCGCCGACGGCGCCCCCGATCGCGCCAATCAACGCGCCCCCGCCCATGATCATCGCGTCGGAAACGCCGAGAGACGTGTGCTGCACGAGCGTGTCGGAAACCGAATGGATCATCGGCCACGCTGCGCCGAAGATGGCCCAGACGCCCGCGACCTGCAGAATGAACGAGACGCGGGTCTTGATCACATAGCGGCGCAGGCGCGTGCCGACCGCCAGAGCTGTCGCGATGGTTGCAGCCGCCACAGGCGTCGCAAGGCCCGAAGCCGCCGTGACGTCCATCTGCGCAAAGCCTGCCATCACAGCCATCACCGCGAGCAGGCCCATGGCATAGAGGATCGCGAGCGCGGCAGGCCCGTAGGCCAGCGTCGGCTCCCGCAGCATCAAGATGCGGCCGTGCCGGCGGGGGCGACGGTTCCGGTAGTCCTCATCCCATGACACCGTCATGCTGCATTCTCCCTTGTACGGGGAATGCCCATGCAGGTTGTGGGCCGAACGCCATGCGCGCGGCCAGCATCGTTAACGTGTGGGAACCGGCTTTTCGCCGCGATAGTCGTAGAAACCGCGCTGCGTCTTGCGGCCAAGCCAGCCGGCTTCGACGTACTTCACCAAGAGCGGGCACGGGCGGTACTTCGTGTCCGCGAGGCCTTCGTTCAGCACCTGCATGATGCTCAGGCACGTATCGAGACCGATGAAGTCGGCGAGTTCGAGCGGACCCATCGGGTGGTTGGCGCCGAGGCGCATGGCCTTGTCGATCGCTTCCACCGAGCCCACGCCCTCGTACAGCGTGTAGACGGCTTCGTTGATCATCGGCACGAGCACGCGATTGACGATGAAGGCCGGGAAATCCTCCGCGTTGGCGATCGTCTTGCCGAGGCTTTCGACGAACTTGACGCTGGTCTCGTAGGTTTCCTGCGATGTCGCCAGGCCGCGGACGAGTTCCACGAGCTTCATCAGCGGCACGGGGTTCATGAAGTGGACGCCAATGAAGCGATCCGGATTCGCCGTGCGCGCCGCCAGGCGCGTGATTGAGATCGAAGAGGTGTTGGACGCGAGCAAGGCATCCGGCTTCAGGATCGGCTGCAGCTCCGCAAAGATCGCGTGCTTGATCTCTTCCTTTTCCGCCGCGCTTTCGATGGCGAGATCGACGCCTTCGAACGCTTTCAGCGTCTTGGCCTTCTTGATGCGCGGGAGCGCTTCATCCATGGCCGCCTGATTGATCAGGCCGCGCGCCACCTGGCGCGTCATGTTTCCGCGGATCAGTCCGATCGCGGCGTCCACCTGCGCCTCGTCGAGGTCGTTCAGCAGCACGTCGTAGCCGGCCAGCGCACAGACGTGGGCGATGCCGTTGCCCATCTGGCCCGCACCAACCACGCCAATGGAGCGAAGATCGTTCATCGTGTTCAAAGGGGCTGCTTCCCTGAAAAATGTAAAGGGTGGCGAAAAGTAAAGGGTGGCGAGCGCGCCGTTTTGGGTCGCGGCGCGTCGCCTTACTGATGGTTTAGCACACCCGGATTGTGCAGTGCAGCATTTCCTTCACATCACCCGCAGACGCGGCAGCGGCGGCGTATTCAGACCGCCAGTCCCCGCTCCCAGCCGTAGGGATCTTGGGTCGAGTTGAGGTCCGCGGAGAACCAATCGCGAAAGCGCTCGATGAGCGGCAGCTTCGGGGAATCTGCCCGCCAGACGAGGAAATAGCCGATGTTCATGTGCACCTCTTCGGCGCAGGGGCGCACGAGCCGCCCGCCCATCAGGTCCGCCAGCGCATAGCGGCCGGGCACGAGGCCCACGCCATGCCCGCGCACGGCGGCCTCGATGATCATCGTGCTGTCGTCGAAGCTCGGCCCCTGGTTCGGCGGCGGCTGGGGCAGTCCGAGACTTTCCGACCACTCCTTCCAGCGTTCGTCGGTGTGGTGGAGCAGCGGGAGACTGAGGATGCCCTGCGCGGTCTTCACCGGATGGCGGGCAAGGAACCCCGGGCTGCACACCGGAAACATGCGTTCGTCGGCGAGGCGTTGCTGTTCGAGCCCCGGCCAGTTCTCGCCGCCGAAGCGGATGCCGACGTCCACGGCCTCGGTGGTGAAATCGACGACGCGATCCTCCGAGCGCAGCACGACGCGGATATCAAGCGCGATCTCGGCGAACCGGAAGAGCGCCGGCGCCACAACGCGATGCGCGAAATTGCTGAAGCTGGTGACGATGAGGCGCTTGTCGTCGCCGCGCGTGTGGAACGCATCGAGCCCCTCGCCCAGATCGCGCATGGCGTCACGTACACGCTCGGCGAGCGCGGCCGCTGCAGGGCTTGGCTCCATCTTCGCGCCGACGCGGGTGAAGAGCGGCTCGCCCGGTTCTTCCTCGAGCTTGCGGATCTGCTGGCTCACCGCGCCGTGCGTCACGTGCAGTTCGTGCGCGGCGAGCGAGTAGCTCTTGAGGCGCGCCGCAGCTTCGAGCGCGCGCAGGGCGGAGAATGGCGGAAGGCGGCGGGAGGACACGGGCGCATTGTTAGCGGAACTCACGGGGCCGTTCAACAATCATCGTTCGTAATCGAGCGTGGTCGCAAGCATATATCCTTGCATCGGAGGCGGTGAAGAAAAACCCCTCCGGAAACAGGAGAATAGAAATGAAGTATTCAACGACCGCCTTGGCGGCGATTGCTGCCGGCTTGCTTGCGCTCAGCCCGGCGTCCGCCACCACCACAGACAAGAGCGAACAGCGTGTGCTTGCCTGGACGAAGTCCGTCGAGCGCGAAGTACTCGGCAACGTCAACTATGCTGGCGGCGACCGCATCGGCGCGCGCCGCGAGCCGGTTGTGACGTTCACCGTGGGCGCCGACGGCGTCATCCGCGACATCCGCCTCGCCCAGTCCAGCGGTCACGCCGCCGCCGACCGCGCCGCCGTGCGCGCGGTGGATCTGACCAATGTCGTGGCGCGTCCGCCGCGCGGCGCGGCCCAGAACGTCACGTTCAAGCCCGTACTCATCACTCCCGGCCTTCGCGGGCGCTAAGCCCGCCGCTCCGGCGCGTGAGCCTCCAAGCCGAGTAAAACCGTAGACTTGCCGGAGCGTCTTTCTTGAAACGAAACGGGCCCGCTGCTCGCGAAGCGGGCCCGGATTGGTAGGTCGAGGACAGAGAGCGTCAGACGCCCGCCTTCTCCAGCTCGGCCATCAGTTCCGGCACAAGCGTCTTGTAGTCGCCCACGAGGCCGTAGTCGGCGACCTGGAAGATCGGCGCCTCTTCGTCCTTGTTGATCGCGACGATGACCTTCGAGTCCTTCATGCCTGCGAGATGCTGGATCGCGCCGGAAATGCCGACGGCGATGTAAAGCTCCGGCGCCACGACCTTGCCGGTCTGGCCGACCTGGTAGTCGTTCGGGGCGTAGCCCGCGTCGACCGCCGCGCGCGAGGCGCCGACAGCTGCGCCAAGCTTGTCGGCCAGCGGCTCGATGACCTTCTGGAATTCCTCGGCGCTGCCCATCGCCCTGCCGCCCGACACGACGCGCTTGGCGCCGGCGAGTTCAGGACGATCGGACTTCGCGATTTCTTCCTTTACAAACTGCGCCTTCAGCGCACCTGCGTCGACCGAGACGTTTTCAACGGAAGCCGAACCGCCTTCGCCGGCGGGCTTGAACGCCGTCGGCTGCACGGTGGCGACGATTTTCGGATCGCTGGATTCCACTGTCGTCAGCGCGTTGCCCGCATAGATCGGACGCACGAACGTCTTTGGGCCGAGCACTTCGATCACGCTCGACACCTGCGCGACATCGAGCTTGGCGGCGATCCGCGGCGCGACGTTCTTGCCGGTGGTGTCGGCGGCGAAGAGGATGGCATCGTAGTTCGCCGCGAGCGGCACGATCAGCGCTTCCATCGCTTCCGCGAGCTGCTTCGCGAGCGGGCCGCTTTCGGCCAGCAGCACCTTGCGCACGCCCGCGATCTTCCCCGCAGCGGCGGCGGCGCCCGAAGCGCCCTCGCCCGCCACCAGCACATCGACATCGCCGCCGATTTTCTGGGCGGCCGCCACGACCTTGGCCGTGGATTCTTTCACCGACGCATTGTCATGCGCCGCGACAACGAGAACCGCCATCTCAGAGAACTCCCGCTTCGTTCTTCAGCTTGTCGACGAGTTCGGCGACGGTCTTCAGCTTCACGCCGCCCTGGCGTTTCGGCGGCTCGGTCACCTTCAGCACCTTCAGGCGCGGCGTGGTGTCGACGCCGTAGTCTGACGCGGCCTTCACATCGATCGGCTTCTTCTTCGCCTTCATGATGTTCGGCAGCGAGGCGTAGCGCGGTTCGTTGAGGCGCAGGTCGGTGGTGATGATCGCCGGCAGCTGGAGATCGACGGTCTGGAGACCGCCATCCACTTCGCGCGTCACGGTCGCCTTCTCGGCGCCGAGTTCGAGCTTGTAGGCGAAGGTGCCCTGCGGCCAACCCAGCAACGCCGCCAGCATCTGGCCGGTCTGGTTGGAGTCATCATCGATGGCCTGTTTGCCGAGCAGCACGAGCTGCGGGCTTTCCGCTTCCACGATGCCCTTCAGGATCTTGGCGACCGCCAGCGGCTCCACATCCCCGTCGACCTTCACCAGGATGCCCCGGTCAGCGCCCATGGCGAGCGCGGTGCGGATGGTTTCCTGCGCCTGCTCCGGCCCGATGGACACGGCGACGATCTCGGTGACCACCCCCTTTTCCTTCAGCCGCACGGCCTCCTCGACTGCGATCTCGCAGAAGGGGTTCATCGACATCTTCAGGTTGGAGAGATCGACGCCGGACTGGTCGCCCTTCACCTTTACCTTGAGATTGTAGTCGAGCACCCGCTTCACGGGCACGAGTACTTTCATCGGGGAATCCTCACCGCTCGGCTTTAAAATAAAGAGCCGGGACCATGATGCGCCCGCCCCCTTGCGTCAACGCAAGGCGGATGCGGCGGGGCGTCGCCGCACCTTGACGGGCAGGGAAACCTAGACCTTCCGGGCACGCGCGATCTGTAGTTCGATCCGCTTCAGTTCCCGCATCACGCGATTACTGTGCACCACGGGCCACATCGAGAGCTTCATCGTCAGCGACGAGAGGAGAAGCACTGTCGCCGGCAGGCCCCAGCGGAGCGCCGACAGGGCGTCCTCGGCGGCGAAGAAGCCGAAGGCAGCCCAGACACCCGCAATGAATGCCACGGTCTGCGCGACCATGAGGGCCGCGTTCATCCAGCCGGTCTTGCCGCCGAAGAGATCGCCAATCTGGCTCAAGTAGCCCGGCTCCTCGCCGATGCTGCGGAGCAGTTCGCGTTCCTCGGCGTCAAGCGCTTCGTCGATCAGTTGTTCTACGTTTCGCATGGGATGTTTCCCTCCAGTTCGGCGCGCAGTTTCCGGCGCGCATGCATGAGGCGGGTCTTGATCGTGCCCGCCGGCGTATCGAGCGCGACCGCTACTTCGGCGACGCTCAGATCCTCGAAATAGAAAAGCGCGATGGCGGCCCGTTGCTCCGGCGGCAAATGGCGGATCGCGGCGCGCAGGCGATCGATCTCGCGACCGCCGAAGGACTCTTCGGGCGCAGACGCAGACGGCGCGGCGGCGACAGCGTCACCGATCGCTCGCGTATGCTGGTTCGACCGCACAAGCCGCGCGCAACGGCGCGAGACGATCCGGAAGGCCCACGCGGGAAAGGCGTGTTCGTCCTGCAGGCGTCCGAGACCGCGCGCGATTTCAGTCCAGGCCTCCTGAACGGCGTCGCGCGCCTGATCGTGGTTGCCGAGCAACCGCCAGGCGTGCGCACTCAGCCGGCCCTGCCAGCGGCGCACGAGCGCCTCGAACGCGCGTCCGTCGCCGGTCCTTGCGGCGGCGACGAGATACGCGTCGAGCAGGCGGTGGCGATCGCGATTCATCATTCCTGTCCGGAACCTTGTCTTGAAGTTAGGTGCCGCCGCACGCGGAACCGGTTCAATCGAACCGGTCCGTCGCTCTCCGATAATTAAGCCGCGCCTGCGCCGCCGCCACGCTACGCCTGTCGTGCGAGTGGGGAACGGAGGACAGCGTGCGCTTTGTCGAACTGTGCTTCCACGAGCGCGACGCGATCGCCGCCAATCTGGCCGTGAAGGGTCTCACGGAGGCCGGGGTCTGCGCCATCAGGCGGCCGGTGGACGACGCCCGCGCCCCCGCCGTCTCGCAAGCCGCGACCCGCCGGATCGTGTTGCACTCCCCGGCCTTCGCCGCACTGGCGCCGACACACCCGGTCTTTGCAGACGCCGACCTGGGCACAGTCATTGTGCCGCTGGGGTCCGGTTGGCCGCTGCGGCGCTCCCGCTCCTGGCTGATCGCGCCGCCAGGAGACCGGCTGGGCGCAGTCGGGTTCTGGAAGGCGGTGGCGCAGGTCCTGAACCGCCCGATCCCTGACCGGGACGCCCGACTGGCTGCGCAGCAGGAGCTGTTCCGGGCGCTGAAGATCGCCGACGGCAAGGTCCCGGTGGGTCGCCGCCGTCGCGGCCTGAGCCAGATGATGGACATCCGCCCCATGGCCGCCGTGCGCAGCCCCCGCGACTGGGAAGCGGCGGTGACGCCCATGGCGGTGGTCGCCACCCTCGTCCTGGCGGCCGGCGCATCGGCGCTCGCGGTCGATGTCGCCACCCGCCCCGAAGCCTGGGGCGCGATCAGCCAGTCGCCGACGCCGGACGAAGCGTCCACGAACGCCTTCGCCGGGACTGCGCCATGACCTCGCCTTCGCGGCCGAACCGCGTCAGGAGTGGCGGCTGATGAAGGCGAGCACCTGCTGGCTGGCGATTGCCGCGATGCACAGCGTCGACAGCGAGAACAGCAGGAAGCGGATCATCACAACGTTGACCGTGTTCTGAACCAGCGAATGCAGCACCCGCAGACCGACATAAGCCCACGCCAGCGTGATGTTGAACGGATCCTCCGCCCCCTTGAGGTAGGTGAAGAAGACGATCGCGTAGAAGATCGTCGGCTGTTCCATCAGATGGTTGTAGTTGTCCGACACCTGCATGATGTTCGGCGGCAGGTTCAGCGTGCGCGTGCGCGCGGCGTCCTGCGGGTTGATCTTGGCCTTCTGCATGGCCGGGATGCGCGTCGCGTACATCCAGACCCAGACGACCAGCGTCCAGCAGACGAGCGCCAGAACCGGCGTGAGTATGGTTGTCATCATGGGCTGCCCTCCCTTGGCTACAGCGACGTTAACGTGATTTGCCGGCCCCGGAACCGCCCGCGCTTCCGGGGCGTTCTCCCTTGGGGCAGGCGCCCCGGAGGCGAGCCCAGCATGTCTCTTGCACGGACCGGGGCATGTATGCGGAAGCAGCGCCCCCGACGCACATCCCGGCGGAAACCATGAGTCCGCAGGCCACGGTGACGGTCTGGACGGCCCTGATCGCGCTCCTCACGGGCGCGGTCGGCGTGCTGACGGCGTCGCTCCCGCCGCGCGTGGCGACGCCCGCGACGTTCACCTCCGCGCCTCCGCCGCCCGATTTTGTGATCCCGGTGGCGCGCGTGGCGACCCATGATCTGGTGAACACCTGGGGCGCCGCGCGCAGCGAGGGCCGCAAGCATCAGGGCATCGACATCATGGCCCGGGCCGGCACGCCGGTGCGCGCGGCCGCGGACGGGATGGTCGTGCGCCTCACGACCAGCGATCTCGGCGGCATCGTGCTCTACCAGCGCGACGCGGGCGGCGAGCATGTCCTCTACTACGCGCACCTGCAGAAATACGCGACGGGCATGATCGAAGGAACGATCGTCAAGCAGGGCGACGTGATCGGCTATGTCGGCTCGACTGGCAACGCCACGACCCCGCACCTCCACTTCGAGATCATGCGCCAGCCCGACGACAAACGCTGGTGGGGCGGCAAGCCGCTCAATCCCTATCCCGTGCTGAAGGCGGGGATGATCGTCGATACCGGCGCGAAAGCGGCGGAAGCGCGCGGCGCGCCGAAGGCTTAAGCCGCTCCAACTTTTTCCCTCAAGGGCGTGGCCGAGGCATGCGGCGGCGCCCGCGGAATCGTTTCTGGAAAAACGACGCCACGGCGAGTCAGTCGGCGATGAAGAAGAAGGCGCGCCTCAGCAGCGCGCGTGAGAGAACCTCGCGGGGGACAGCGCACGCGCAAGAGTGCGGGCGAAGCGCAAGGCCTGCCCGCCCGCGTGACGCGAGAGGAAAACAGAGGCCCGCTCACACAACGGACCCGGCGCGCGCGACGCATGAATTAGGGACCGCCGCACAGCGACGTCGCGCGAGATCTTCCCACGGCGGGCGCTCGACCGCGCCACAAGCGGCGCATCGGCTTCAGCGGCGTAGACCAGACGCGCCGACGCCGCCCGCCACAGCAGGAGCCCTCCGACCTCCAGAACCAACACCACAAGAAACGCGAGCACATCGCCCTCCGTTGAAAAACCTGCGGCAGACGTTCTCTGTTTGTTCTCGTCGCGCAAGTGAACTTTCGGCAAGACTTTCCGTTGCAGTCGCTGTCAGGAAACTTCGGCATCGAGGCAACCGAGAACAGTCGATAGCGACACGAGTTGGCCTTTGACCAGCCGTTCGTAATCTGGAGTTCAGACGGCGGAATTTGGCCCAATCCGGTCACTGGACGAAAATCGTCAGTCAAATAAGGCGTCCACGGAACCGGGGCGGTCCAAATCACGTAGGGCTGGTCACAGGTGCGCGTAACCCCATTGAATACCAGGCGCGTTCATTGGAGGCCTCTATGAGGTCCGGATGGCGCGACGGCTTCTGGACGTGT